>Ga0153917_1000270_pt1 | contig 41122 bp, 31 predicted proteins | sample TSFL001MetaG_FD_104695 | JGI IMG/M metagenome (GOLD analysis project Ga0153917, IMG submission 104695) | Attine ant fungus gardens microbial communities from Florida, USA - TSFL001 MetaG | ecosystem: Host-associated > Fungi > Mycelium > Unclassified | place: USA: Florida, Paynes Creek Historic... | reverse complement strand
TTCATAGACCACCGTTCCATCAGGCTGCGCTACCGGAACCTTACCTGCATCAGCACCATCTGCACCCATTTTATCACTGGTTACGGCTCCGTCGGCTATTTTATCGTTCGTTACCGCATCGTCAGCCAGTTTGTCGGATGTAATTCCACCAGTCGCTACCTTGATGTTGCTGTTTACGAGTGTGGCGCCCGTACCGTCTACGACTTCGATCGAACCATCGCCTGCTGTAAGATCTTTCCCATCCACATTATCAGAAGAAATGTTTTCATAGACCACCGTTCCATCCGGTTGTACCACAGGAACTTTACCTGCATCCGCGGGATCCCCGCTAAGTTTATCATTTGTTACAGCGCCATCGGCTATTTTATCGTTCGTTACCGCATCGTCAGCCAGTTTGTCGGATGTAATTCCACCGGCGGCTACCCTGATATTGCTGTTCACAAGCGTTGCACCAGTACCATCCGTTACCTCTATAGAACCATCGCCTGCTGTAAGATTCTTTCCAATTATAGAAACATTGTTTATCTTTTCAACAAGTTCATCAAGAGCATCCTGTACATTTAAGGCAGTTAAACCGGATCTGGAATTATCATATCCAATATGATCCGCATTTGTATTGATCTGTGTGAGTTCATTTCCATTATGGTCAGTAAATTTGTAGATACCATCTTCCAATGTTACAGAAACCATAAACGGATCAATAACAACCGTTTCATTCTTTTCATTTGTATATGTATATGTTCCGTCAGCATTTAATACCAGTTTTGTTACTGTTTCATTTGCTTTGACCAGCGCGTTAATATCAATATTCTGTTCTGCACCATTAGAATCTATATAGGTAAACGAGTTTCCATCATAATAGACATTTCCGCTCACATTTCTCGAAATCTGCTCTATTATCTGCTTCACATTCTGATCATCCGCTATTTCAGCAAATTGATTGATGACATCAGACGGTACATCAATAAGGGTATTTGTTCCGTTTTCGGAAATATAGCTATAAGTACCGTTATTGTTATTGGTCAATGTTGTTATGATATTCAGTTCTGAAATATCAAGAGTTATAAAATTGTTATCTGAATCTGTAAGTATGAGCTGGTTATTTTCGACACGGAAAGACTGGTTTTTTGTATTTGTATCTACAGATGAGATGTCATTCTCATTTAAAACTTTCAGCCATTTACTTTCATGCCAATAGTAATAGGCTTCTTCCATTCCGTCCGAGGTATTTGTATTAAAAACCAGTAAGCTGTTTACATTTCCATTTTGAATGGTTACATTATCTGTTGCCGATACCAGCTGAACCCTTGGAATCAATATTCCTTTATTTGTAGAAGAGACATCAAGCTGGGAAGATTTGCTTGGGTCAAGTGTTCCAATTCCGACCTGACTATAGGCTCCCCAGGCTCCAATAAAAAAAGCTGCCGTAAGTAATTTTCTTTTCATTATTACTCTATTTAATTGGTTGACATAACAAATGTACTATCAATTAAAACCTCATTTGTTGCTCATTTTATTAATAGAGTTACTCATATTCTAACTTTTCTTTTAATTTTTTTTAAAATGGTTAATATTTGATTGAATTATTAAGAATCTTAAATTGTAGATGGCTAAAAAAGAAAAGAATAATCCTCTTAACTTATTTAAAGACTGTGAAAACAGCAGAAAAGAAATTGTTTATTATGAATCAATAGGCAAACCTAAATTATATACTAAACCCCACGCTCACCAGTTTTTCACTTTGATATTAACCGAAACTCATGAGGAAGGTTATCATTTGATTGACAAAAAGAAACATCCGGTAAAAGGTATGCAGCTGCACTATCTTTTCCCTAACCGGCTTCACTACTGGGAAGTTGGTCGGGAAACAACAATTTATCAGTTAATGATCAGCAACTCCAATTTCGACCTCATCAAACTTGCCTTGCGCTTTAATCAATCATTTTATGAAAAGAATTCGGTTATTAATCTTACACAAAAAGATTTTGACTACCTTCTATATGAATTTAAAGAAATTGGGAAAGAACTCAATTCGGATATCATATTATTTGAGATGATCTGTTCCAGAATCCGCATCATTTTACAAAAAGCCAGTAAAATCATAGAACGTCAGTTACCAAGTTCTTCTATTGATGGTTATTTTTCTTCCTCCATTATCTATGACTTCCTGAATCTCATAGATCTTAACTACAGGGAGGAAAAAGAACTTTCATTTTATGCTAAAAAACTCAATTTAACTTCTAATTACTTAGGTGTTTTATGTAAAAAACACCTTAACCAATCAGGCAATAAAGTAATTAAGACGCGATTGATACTTGAAGCTAAAAGAAGACTTGTTATCCCTGTTTTATCAATAAAAGAAATTGCTTTTGATTTAGGATTTAAAGAACAAGCTCATTTTACTAACTTCTTTAAATCTGCTACGGGAAAGTCTCCCAGTGAATTCCGAATGAGCCTTCGCAAACAATAATCACGCTTTTTACAAATCATTTCATTGTTTATGCAAGTGAAAAAAAGTTTAGATTAAGAAAATAATCGCAATTTTGTACTACCGAAATATTGGTAACGGGTTATGATAGCCGGAACTGTTTTAAGCGTTTTCATTTTGTAAACCAAAATAAACAATGACGATAAAATCAAAAAAACACATGAACAGAAACAGTTCCAGGGTTATCGTAGTCAGTATTTGTTTTTTTTAAGTTATTGATAACGGAGCGTCGTCCTTCGCTCCGTTTTCTTAAGAAATTGTCAATTCATACTTTAGCAGTATCCTTCTCAATCCAGCTGGAATTTCCTTAGTTGAGATGAAGGAAAACGAGGTTTTATCATACTATTTTCATTTAAAAAAAATACCGGACTTTTTAGTCCGGTATTTTTTATTTTCTTTCATAAAGAAGCTCAATCCATCCGCTTTTGTAGGCATGTTGCATTACATAAACCGTATAGAAATAGGTTCCTGATGGCAGTATATCGCCTTTTGTCGACTGTCCGTGCCACTCATTGGTATAAACATTTTTGCTGTATACTTCTTTACCGTACCTGTTGTATATGACAATTCTGCTTACAAAAAAACCTTCCAGGTCCAGATAGTCATTTTCACCATCTCCATTAGGGGAAATTCCCTTTGGAACATCAAACTCCGGAATGTCCGTATCAGAACATCTGGTACATACGGGTTGCGGATCATCGATGTAATCAGAATGTATCTCAACCGTATTTGTAAAGACGCCGGTATGATCATCAGGTACCCTCAATGAGACATTGTAGAGTACCTCATCATTCGCCTCCAGAACATTTATGACATCATAAAGATCACCCGTCCCGTTTTTCCCGTTTCCGTTCCAGCTCATATCCGACGTATTATGCGGCATTTTATCGCTCACTTCCACATTCAGGGCTTTTTGAGGTCCTTTATTGAGAACCCTGATCGTATAATTTAAAACCTCACCTTTATTGTAAAACTGTTTTCCATCGTCTTTTACAGCATCAATATCTGCAACAAATACATCAATGGTAGCGGTATCCTTATTATTCTTTTCATCGGTATCCTCATAATCTCCTTCTGCTATTGCAGTATTTATATAATTTCCTGAACCGTTAATAACGCATTTAACGGTTAATATTTCCGTCTGGTTTGGTGCAAGCGATCCTACTTTCCAGACACCGGTTCCGTTGTCATAAGTTCCTTTGGTGGTTGTTGACGACACATAGGTAAATCCGTTGGGCAGCAAATCTGTTACCACCGCATTGGGTTCTGTAAAATGAGGATTTAAGTTGGTTACGGTTATAGTGAACGTTACGTCAAGGTTATTCTGAGCCGTTCTTTCTTTTGTTACCGACAGATCTGAGCAGGGTTCTACGAGTACCTCCAACGGTACTGAAACTCCGGACCAACCGCAATCTTTCATAACCTGTACCGCGTACCTACCGGACTCCGTTATTTGCAAAGCATTGACCGCTGTCTCTTTAAGAACAGCTCCGTCTTTATACCACCTGTATTCACTGAATCCATCCTGAGCCTGTAAGGTTACGCTGCAATCATTGTTTCTTCTGGCAATAATAGGGCTTTGTGCCGCCTCACCAAAGGAAGAAAAGAACGCCGACATGGAAAATCCTGCCCCCTGCTGTACAAGGCTACTTGTCAAAGGCATCGCAGATGTAATAATAAGATTGGCAGGATTACCGAACTGTGTATTGTTAAAAGTTATGAGATAAAAACCAGAAGTCCCCAGCGAAACCCTTAAGTTTCCAGTTGTAGTTTCAATATTCTGACCATTCAGAAATACGGGAACCGTAGCACTTTCTATAATGCAGAAACCAAAATAAGGCAGGTCTGAACTATTGTAATCTATAAATTTCCGGGTCTGTATATTTAAGGAACCGGCACATCCTCCAATAGGTAAAACAGTTGAAATATCGGTTTCACAAGTTACCGCCGTCCCTGAATAAACGATAACGGCGTTGTTTGAGGTGATCAGGGAAGAAGAGAAAATATCCTGTCCGTTTCCGTGGTAGAAGGTATAAGATTCACCTGCCGAAGGCAGCGTTATGGTAACGGGGGCTCCAAAAGCACTACCATTCGGATTGAAATGACGAATTGACAAGGCTGTATTGGGCTCGGTTGCTATGACCGTGGTCTGTTCAGACCCGAAATACTGGACTGCCTGCTGTGGCGTCGGCGCCGTACCCTCTCCGCGAACTACCATATAATTCCTGCCTAAAGACTGGATGGGGGCAATCTGATCAAAAGTTCCATCTTCTCCATCCTGTCCGCTGAATCCACATAACTGCGGGGTATCGCCATAACTTCCCGTGTTCATAACAATGAGTTTATCGGACGTCACGAGATCGCCAATTTCGGCCATAAACAAATAACTTTCACCTCTGTCAAGCGTAATACTGGAAGAAGGTAAATCCACAGTAGTTCCATCTTCTGTAGCCATTACAGAGTAAACAGGTCCTCCTGAGCTTAATCCGGAATTCGATATCCGGTAATACCCCACACGAAACTCAAGCCCTAGACCTTCCGATCCAAAACTTACCAATGAAGCATTTCCCTTTATATTCGCCGTTGAACTCCCAAAGGTATCAGAGGCAATATTGCGTAAGTTTACCATAACGGGATGGCTGGCTGTTACAAATAACCCTTTATTACTTTCAATTGTATTAAGGTTGTTTCTCGGAGTACTTGTTAAATTACCGGAAAAGCGATACGAAACAGGATTATTCGCCGTCACATTTAAGGTGGTGAGCAAGGTTCCGTCACTTTTCCGCAATTCTACCGTAACATTTGCAGCCGGCTCCAGTGTACCGATCACAATTTCATTTGCATCGTTCCAATACTGCCAGGGAGCCGGAGCAATGTAATGTGTTGAATAATACTGGGCAAAGCTATTCGTTGTCAACAACAGCAATAAAACAAAATAAAAATTTTTCATAAATTACCTCTATCAATTCAAACAAAAATACAATTTTAACACAAAAACACTTTGTATTTCTCTTAATATTTAATCCTTAAATATATTTTTTCATTTCATTATATATCATAACATTTCAGATCTTTTTAAAACTTTCCTATTAAATTTCATTAACTTTAAATACCTTTATAATGTATATAAATATGTCAAAAAACTGTTGTCAAACCAATGAGGAAGAAGCCCAGCATCATCAATCAGCACCTACACATGATCACGGGCATGCAGATAAGGGAATCTTGTCCCTGCTTGTCCCTGCTTTCATTTCATTTGCTCTATTAATGACCGGACTTGGGTTCGATCATCTCATCTCCTCCAGCTGGTTTGATGGATGGATTCGTACTTCCTGGTATATTCTGGCCTATATTCCGGTTGGTTTTCCGGTTTTAAAGGAAGCCAGTGAAAGTATTAAAAACGGCGATATTTTTTCCGAATTTCTTTTAATGGGGATCGCTACCATAGGAGCCTTCATCATCAGGGAATATCCGGAAGGTGTTGCTGTTATGCTGTTTTATTCCGTCGGGGAAGCTTTTCAGAATCTCGCCGTTTCAAAAGCAAAAGGGAACATTAAAGCCCTTCTTGATCAACGTCCGGATGAAGTAACTGTGCTTCGGAACAATGAGCCTCAAACGATCAAAGCGGAACATGTTCTTATCGGAGATATTGTCCAATTGAAACCAGGTGAAAAACTGGCGCTGGACGGAACTCTTATTTCGGACCGTGCATCCTTTAATACGGCGGCCTTAACAGGGGAAAGTCAGCCTGATGCCAAACATAAAGATGATCCGGTTTTTGCGGGAATGATCAACCTTAATACGGTAAGTACAGTAGCCATCACCACGGCATACGAAGACAGCAAGCTAAGCAAGATACTGGAACTTGTTCAGAATGCTGCTTCACAAAAAGCACCTACCGAACTTTTTATCAGGAAATTTGCCCGTATTTATACTCCTATTGTTGTTTTTTTAGCAGTTGGGATCTGTTTGTTACCTTATTTTTTTACAAGTCCCTATGTGTTTTATGATTGGCTGTACCGCGCCCTTATCTTCCTTGTAATATCCTGCCCGTGTGCCCTTGTAATTTCAATTCCGCTTGGGTATTTCGGCGGCATCGGTGCCGCCAGCAGACGAGGCATCCTTTTTAAAGGAAGTAATTTCCTTGATAAAATGGCAGATATTAAGAATATTGTAATGGACAAAACGGGAACTTTGACTGCCGGGGTATTTAAAGTACAGGAGATTCATATAGTACCCGAATTTCAGCAAACCAACCTTCTGGATATGGTAAATTCGCTGGAAGCATTAAGTACACATCCCATAGCAACAGCTATTTATGAATATGCAGGCCCCCTAAAAAAAGACCTGATTATAGAGCGGTCTGAGGAAATTGCCGGGCATGGTTTAAAGGCAGTGGTAAATGGCAGGGAACTCCTTGTGGGGAATTTCAGGCTACTTGATAAATTCAACGTCCGATATCCGGAAGAAATTACCGGTATTGTATATACGGTTATGGCAATAGCTTATGGCGGGAAGTTTGCAGGATACATCACAATTGCAGATCATATTAAAGAGGATGCCCGCTCAACTGTAGAGCGCCTGCATCAACTGGGTATTAAGGTCACCATGTTAAGCGGAGACAAAACAAGCGTAGTGCAGTTTGTTGCAAAACAGCTTGGAATTGATACTGCTTTTGGAGATTTATTACCTGAAGATAAAGTAGAAAAAGTGAAGCTTCTAAAGAATCGTAATGAAAGTGTAGCCTTTGTGGGAGATGGCGTTAATGACGCCCCCGTAGTAGCGTTAAGCGATGTGGGAATTGCAATGGGAGGCTTAGGCAGTGACGCTACAATTGAAACGGCAGACATTGTGATACAGGATGATAAACCAAGTAAAATCCCGATGGCAATACGCATTGGTCAGCAGACAAAGAGAATCGTATGGCAAAACATTATTTTAGCCTTTGTAGTAAAAGGCATTGTCCTTATTTTAGGGGCCGGAGGAATTGCGACGATGTGGGAAGCAGTATTTGCAGATGTGGGGGTTGCCTTTCTTGCCATCCTAAATGCCATCCGTATTCAAAAAATGAAATTCTAAAAAATAAGGCTTATCATAAAGATAAGCCTTATTTTTTTATGCAGGTTTACAACATCCGTCAAGTTTTGCATATGCTTCAGGATCTGCCTTCACATCATCAGCATCATAGCCAAGTTTGGAAATAGCCTTACGTATTGTTTCAAGATCAGTTTTCCTGGTGTTATAATATACGGTTATCGTCATTTTTTCTTCATCCAGTTCATACATCTTTACCCCTTTTATCTTCAACATATGATCTTTAAAATTGAGTCCGCATGTTTCACAGGCCTTACAATGATCACAATTAATAACTGTTTTAATTACGGCCTTCCCCGATTCTTTCTGTTGAGCGCTGGTACTGATTCCCATCATAAAAAGAAAGATCATGACCACTAAATGTTTGTATTTCATCTTCTTGTTTATTTACATTCAATGAGTAAATATATCTCTTTTTACATTAAATAAAAAAACAGCGTTTTACTTTTTTATAACAGACAAGCTTCCGTTAAACCTTTAAAAGAACGACTGTTTTATTGCAACAGTCATTCTTTATGTATATTGACCGCCTATTTCTTTATGATCTTTATGAATTGTGATGCATTTTCTGTTGCAATACGTACTAAATATACGCCTGAGCCTAATGTTGAAAAATCAAGTTTTACTTCCGTATCTTCAAAATTGCGCTTCATTACACTTCTTCCCGTTAGATCATATACTTCTGTTTGCAGAACAGGATCCGGATAGGAAATAGTCAATTCCGAAAGCACCGGATTAGGATGGTATTTGAGATCAGCCAGATTCAGATCCGAACTATTCAGTACTAGGGCAACTTTAACCGGGGTCGGAACACTGGGACATCCTTCGCTGCTCAGAATTACGCCATAATAAGTGGCTCCGTCGGTTAATTTCTGAGTAGACCATAAACTATTTATTCCCAGCATTGCATCATCATGATCATTATACCATACAACTCCAGGCTCATTCATCTTTAAATCGGACACCGTTGCCTGGCTGGAAAATGTCTGTACGGAACTTCCTGTGGGTGGTAACGGCCGGCTGTTTATATCGACATATACCTTCGTTTTGGGGGATATACATCCGCTCTGTTCATTCGCCAGAAAGTAATAACCTGATTTCAACTGGTAAGAATCGGCCAATGCGGTATCGGAATTGCTGTTCAGAAACCACTTGTATGAACTTCCTCCATTTGAGGTCAGGTAAGGATTTCCTACTGTAGCTCCTTCGCACAGCTTAAAATTCGTAAAGGTCGGAGCCGGAACGGAAATGATTTTTATTCCTACTGCTAAACGCGCAGAACTGCAAAATCCTACTTTCTGTTCCACATAATACGTACCGCTGAGTAATGGTGTGTTCCCTGATAAAGGCACTGAAGACTGATATGATGAATACCAATTTACCTGGGCTCCATTCACAATTTGCTGCACTGTTAAATCATTTATCGTAGCTTGTCCGCAAAATTGCTGGGACACTGCAACCGGAACCGGAACACTATTCAGCACCGTCACCTGTAATGGTCTTCTTTCGGACACACACATTCCGTTTGTAAATGTACTTACATAGTATGTCCCACTAGTCAATACTGTTATGGAACTTAACTCATTCACTGAAGTCGAGGTACTGTACCATTTCAATTCTCCTGCATTAAAAGTGTCTATTTTCACCTGTCCGGAAATTGTACCAGAACATACAGTCAATACTGATGAGATAATTGTAGGTGCCTGGTATAAAATAACTTTTACAACAGCTCTCCCTACACTTTCACAGCCGTTCAACGTTTGGGTGGCATAATAGGTGTTTCCGTTTACTAATGAGGTTTGCAGTGGAAGTTCATTCCCTCCTGTTGCCACACTGTACCATTTGACGGCTGTTCCCATAACCATTAAATCGGAAATTGTCGGTGAATTTCCTGCACAAAATGTCTGCACACTTATAGCAGAAGGTGCTGCTGTATCGTGAATCGTTATCTTTACAGCAGTGCGGTTAACGCTTTCACAGCCGTTCAACGTTTGAGATCCATAATAAATTCCTGTTGAAAGCTTAACCGTCGAATTCAAAGGAGCCCCTCCTACAGCAACATCATACCATTGAACTGCTGTTCCTTTCACAAGGATATCCCCTATCTTTTTATTTTCGGAAATGCAGTATATCTGATCGGAAACAGAAGGTGCTGGCGTATCGTAAACCGTTACTTTCACAGCAGTACGGTTAACGCTTTCACAGCCGTTCAACATTTGCGTGGCATAATAGGTCTTTGTGACCAGGACATCCGTCGCGGCCAAAGGCGTCGTTGCAGTTGCAGTTGCGTACCAGTTAACGGCTGCACCTGTTACAACAAGATCGCCAACGGTTTTATGTTCTGCTATACAATACCATTGGTCGGAAGAAGAAGGTGCTGCCGTATCGTAAACCGTTACTTTCACAGCGGTGCGGTTGACACTTTCACACCCGTTCAACGTTTGCGTGGCATAATAGGTTTTGGTAACTAAGACATCCGTCACAGCTAAAGGCGTCGTTGCGGTTGAAGTTGCGTACCATTTAACCGCTGTACCTGTTACAACAAGATCGCCAATGGTTTTGTGTTCTGCTATACAATACGATTGGTCGGAAGCAGAAGGTGCTGCCGTATCGTGAATCGTTATTTTTACAGCTGTGCGGTTAACGCTTTCACACCCGTTCAACGTTTGCGTGGCATAATAGGTTTTTGTGACCAGGACATCTGTCGCTGCCAAAGGCGTCGTTGCGGTTGAAGTTGCGTACCATTTAACCGCTGTACCTGTTACTACAAGATCGCCAATGGTTTTATGTTCCGCTATACAATACGATTGGTCGGAAGAAGAAGGCGCTGCCGTATCATGAACCGTTATTTTTACAGCCGCGCGGTTAACGCTTTCACACCCGTTCAACGTTTGCGTGGCATAATAGGTTTTGGTAACTAAGACATCCGTCGCGGCCAAAGGCGTCGTTGCGGTTGAAGTTGCGTACCAGTTAACGGCTGCACCTGTTACAACAAGATCGCCAACGGTTTTATGTTCTGCTATACAATACGATTGGTCGGAAGCAGAAGGTGTTGCCGTATCGTAAACCGTTATTTTTACAGCTGTGCGGTTAACGCTTTCACACCCGTTCAACGTTTGCGTGGCATAATAGGTTTTGGTAACTAAGACATCTGTCGCTGCCAAAGGCGTCGTTGCGGTTGAAGTTGCGTACCATTTAACCGCTGTACCTGTTACATCAAGATCGCCAATGGTTTTGTGTTCCGCTATACAATACGATTGGTCGGAAGCAGAAGGCACTGCCGTATCGTGAATCGTTATTTTTATAGCCGTGCGGTTAACGCTTTCACAGCCGTTCAACGTTTGCGTGGCATAATAGGTTTTGGTAACTAATACATCTGTCGCGACTAAAGGTATCGTTGCGGTTAGAGTCGCATACCATTTTATGCCTGTACCTGTTACCACAAGATCGCCCACGGTTTTATGTTCCGCTATACAATACGATTGGTCGGAAGCAGAAGGTGCTGCCGTATCGTAAACCGTTATTTTTACAGCTGTGCGGTTAACGCTTTCACACCCGTTCAACGTTTGCGTGGCATAATAGGTTTTGGTAACTAAGACATCCGTCGCTGCCAAAGGCGTCGTTGCGGTTGAAGTTGCGTACCATTTAACCGCTGTACCTGTTACTACAAGATCGCCAATGGTTTTATGTTCTGCTATACAATACGATTGGTCGGAAGCAGAAGGTGCTGCCGTATCGTAAACCGTTATTTTTACAGCCTTGCGGTTAACGCTTTCACACCCGTTCAACGTTTGCGTGGCATAATAGGTTTTTGTGACCAGGACATCCGTCACAGCCAAAGGGGTCGTTGCGGTTGCAGTTTCGTACCAGTTAACGGTTGCACCTGTTACAACAAGATCGCCCACGGTTTTATGTTCTGCTATACAATACGATTGGTCGGAAGAAGAGGGTGCTGAAGGTAATGGTTTCGTTTTGACATAAAAAGGGTGTCTTAAACTTTCGCAGGTCCCGACAGTTTGACTCACATAATATAAAGTCTCATCTGAAAATACAGTAGTCTCAGGCAATTCTGAAGCAGTCGTTTCATCTGAATACCATTTAACATTTGATCCTACAACTGCCAGATTTCCTAATACTGAACCATCACATACTGTAACAGATTCTACTTTTCTATAGCTCACTGCCATAATATTGGCAACGGCCGTTGAAGGATTATAGAAACTTATTGAACTAACTGACTTCATAAAATGAGAAGGATCTAAATTCAGAGAAAGCTTATAGAACCTGGGATTGTTATTATCATTTTCAATATTGTTCCCCCAAATTCTTCCCAAACCCCGTATTTCATAACCTGCTCCGTTATACCAGTCTTTTAAAAAGAGTCCCGAAAACTTCTGTGAAGATCCATCTGTAAAACGAACGGTAATATCAAGACTCGTATTTCCATCTCCTGATGCTCCGGCAATGTATAATGTATTGATGTTGGAAATGCCTGTAGCAACAGTCAGACTATCAGTAGCGGACGATGAGATCTTTAAACTGTTTTTTCCGTCGTACGGCTGAAGCCTGAATATGAGTCCTGATGTAGTCTCACTCGCTATCAGCCTGTTTTTGGGAAGATACCTTAAAGGAGTAATCGTATTCAGCTGTGCTGTCTCAGAAATAAGGTACCCTGAACTTTTGTCAAAAAGACCTGAAACACTGCTGTAATTAAGACCATCATATACAACATCTGTATTAAAGCCTTTAACATCTGCTATTTCATAAACCGATCCGGTTCCATTCACATATGGTGCTTTTACATCCTTAATCACAACATTTACAGGTGTTCGTACCGCACTCTCACACAATCCCTTCAACTCTGCTGCATAATACGTACCAGTCGTCAGAACAGTATGAGCCAGCAACGGTTTGCCGCCGATAGCTGCTTCGTACCATATAATGGAAGATCCGGTTGGTATCTCAAGATCGTTTATGCGGGCATAATTGCAAAAAATCTGCGGTGTCTTCATAGTTGGCGCCGCAGTTACAGTTTCATTAATCACAACAACCGCAGTGGCTGAACAGCTATTCGCATCTGTAACTTTGAGGGTATAGGATCCGGCATTTAAATTTTGTGCCGTGGCACTCACCTGGACCGGATTGGTATTCCATGAATAAGTATAGGGTGCTGTACCGCCTGTAACAACAGCAGTAGCCGATCCTGTAGCGCTGCCGTTACATACTGTATCCACTTTGGAAGATATCGATACTCCCAAATTGCAGGGATTCAGTACAATATTTGAATCTTTTACCCATGTAAATGCATCTAAACGACCATATTGAAACCCTCCGTTCAGGGTAATCTGCAGCTCGTCTATAACGAGGTTTGAATAATTCTGACCGTTCAGATTAGTAAGGTCGATGAGCGTGTACCCATTTGTAGAAGAAATTGAGGATGTAAACCCGGTCGTTTTTACCTGGGTAAACTTGGTAACCCCACTAAGCTTTCCTGTTATTGTTAAGGTTCCCGTAGTGGTAAGGGACTGATCTGCCAAGCCTAAATACATCCAGAACCTGTTTACTTTGAATAAATTTGAAGTCGTTTTAATACTGAATGAAGTTCCGGGATTTCCCGCGTTGTCAATAAACGTATTATCAGACGTTCCATTCACCCCTTTTCCGGCAACGTTGTGTATCTGGAAAGCTCCGGATAGAATGTTAAATATAACACCGTTATCCGTAAAACTTGTACTGCCATTGGCTTCTGTTTCAAAAGATTCAGTACTTGTTTGTGCCGTAAGCAGGGAAATTCCAAAAAAGTACAGGAGCATCACATAGTAAAATTTCTTCATAAGGTTTGTATTAGGTATTTGGTTAAAAGCTTCCAAAATATAAAGAAAACCAGCTGATATGCTGTTAACACCAGGGCTGGATTAAATATACTGCTTCAAATTTAGATCAAACCACCAGGTTAATTAACCGTAAAAACACCTGTTTTATCAAAAAAGGTAATTCTACTTAAAGAAAAAAAAGTTATCTTTAATAAGTAATTTCTTCTTCTTTAAAGCTTCAAAATTTATCGCGTTATTTAATCTACAATAATATAACATCAGCTGAATCATATAAACTTTAGAAAATCTTGTAAATAACAACCAACTTATGAACATACGAAATATACACCAGTGGGAACAGTATAAAGAACGGGTATCAATAAACATCAGCAATAACCTGTCATGATTAAAGCTTCAGTAAATTTCTATGTCCTTACCGGTGGTCCCGGAACAGGTAAGACGTCCTTGCTCAACTCTTTAGACGAATCAGGGTTCATAACGGTTCCGGAAGATGCAAGAAGAATCATTCAACAGCAAATGGCGGCTAATGAAAACGGACTTCCCTGGAAGGATAAAAAAAGATATGCCGAACTTATGTTCAACGCATCCATAGATGCCTATAAAAAATATAGTTCAAAAAACAGAAATGAAACCGTATTTTTCGACAGGGGGATTCTTGATGCAATATGCTATATGCAAATGGAAGGTATACCCCTACCCGCTGCTGCACCTGACCTTATCAAAAAGTATGTTTACAGCAGAGTAGTATTTATACTGCCTCCGTGGAAAGAAATCTATGTAAAGGATACGGAACGCAGACAGACATGGAAAGAAGCGGTGTTCATATTTGAAAAAATGCAGCAGACTTATTCTGAATACGGGTATCATATCCTGGAGGTTCCAAGAGTTTCGGTCGCGGAGCGAGTCGGTTTTATACATAATTTTATTAAAAGCCACGAGCTTTAATGTTAAAGAATTCAGAAAACCTCATCACGCAGGACGTTTTTTTCTATTTTTGTACTATGCTTAAAAAGTTTCAAATAGTGTTAATTATGGTTGTAAGCCTGTTCCTGATGCTGCATCAGGCATATGGTCAATACCATGTGAATACTGTTACCGAAACAAGTAGCTGCTGTAGTGCATCTCATAAAAAAGAAAACTGCTGCAAAAAATCTTCTTCTGCTAAAACAACCTCATGTAAGTCCAAAAACTGCTGTTCCTATACTGTATCTGCACCTTGTGCCATTATGGAACCTTTTACTGATTTTATAATTGCGGACTCTTTCTTTTTACAACAAAAAACAGGGAATGGTACAATGCTTTTTGTAAATTCCCCTCTGCATTCCATTTGGCAACCTCCCAAAATACGTTTAAATTTATAGTAGTATAGCCCACAATGTATCTTTTTGATAATAAGAACGATACAGGGGAAATTTGTATCATTTAAATTTAAACAACATGAATTTATTATATCTATTGATGATGGGAAGCAGTTTCTTTCTTTCATCTGCTCATGGTAATGCGCAAAAATCTATTAAAAATGCCGAAAGCCGCCAATTCTCGGTCAAAGGAAGCTGCCCGGAATCCAAGCAGCTTATTGAAACAGCAGGAAACCTGAAACATACGGCAACGGTTGATTTTGATCCATCCAACCAAACGGCCCTCATTACGTACGACAGCAATAAAACGACATCAGATGAAATCTTAAAGAAGATTGCGATTGCAGGGTTTGACAATGAAGTGTATTTTGCTCCTGATGACGCTTTTGAAAAGCTTGATCCATCCTGCCGGTATGTACGGGATAAAGCAGCTTCTGCTTCCCTTAGTACTCATAACCATTCTGCCGGGGAACATATACAGCCAGTTCAGAAACCAGATGAGCTGCAAGCTGTTTTTGAAGCTTATTTCCGTTTGAAGGACGCCTTCGTACAAAGCAATGCTTCAGAGGTTAAGAAATATGCCGCTTCATTGAATAACACTTTTAAAGATGTTGATATGGGAAAATTACCGCACAATGCTCATACGGTATGGATGGAAAAATCACAGCGCCTAATGACACTTACCCAGCAACTTGCTGAGGAAAAAGACCTGGATAAACAACGTAAAACATTTGCCTCCCTTTCTGAGCAGCTTTACCCGCTGGCCAAAGTTGTCAGTTTTAAAGATAACATCTATTATCAGACGTGTCCCATGTTTAACGGGGGATCTTACTGGCTTAGCAGGGAAGAACATATCAAAAACCCTTTTTACGGGAGTAAGATGCTTAGCTGCGGAAGCACAGTTGAAACGATAAAGAAGTAGGTTTATGAACATCGCTCAACTAACCCGGTTAACGGTTCTGTTATTTATCGGTATTTGCACTTTACAAAGCAGTTATGCCCAAAAGCGCGTTACGTATGATTTATATGTACGGGATACACTGGTACAGTACGCTGGAAAAACAAAACGGGCTATTGCTGTAAACGGACAGATTCCCATGCCCACCCTGGAATTTACCGAAGGAGATACTGCCGTAATCCGGGTCCATAACGAACTTAAAGAAAGTACTTCCCTGCACTGGCACGGAGTATGGCTCCCGAATAAGGAAGACGGGGTTCCTATGCTTACGCAGATGCCTATAGCTCCGGGAAGCACATATACCTACACTTTTCCCATTATTCAGAATGGAACGCACTGGTACCACAGTCATTCAGGATATCAGGAACAGATTGGCATGTACGGCTCCATGATCCTGAAAAAACGGCCGGATGATCGCGGATTTCGCACCGGAATTGACGACCTGCCCACAATTCCTGTTATGCTTAGCGAGTGGACCAATTTAAATCCGGGCAATATTCAACGTATGTTGCATAACGCGAACGACTGGGCCGGCATCAGAAAAGGATCTACACAAAGTTACGCAGAAGCCCTGCGTGAAGGTCATTTTAAAACAAAGCTTACGAACGAATGGAAACGGATGCTTGCCATGGATGTAAGTGATGTGTATTATGACAAGTTTCTTATAAACGGAGCGAATGAAACGCAGCTGCACCAATTTAAAGCCGGGGATAAAGTCCGGTTACGCATTTCAAACGGAGGGGCCTCATCGTATTTCTGGATCCGGTATGCAGGCGGAAAAATAACAGTTGTGGCCAACGACGGGAACGATGTGCAACCTGTTGAAGTAGACCGTTTCATTATTGGCGTATCGGAAACATATGATGTGGTGGTAACCATTCCTGAAGAAGGGTTGTCGTATGAATTACAGGCAACTCCGGAAGACCGTACAGGATCTGCCTCGCTATTTATCGGGACAGGAAAAAAACAGGTTATAAGCCCGCTTCCCCGATTAAAATACTTCGAAGGCATGAAGATGATGAACGACATGATGAATATGGATGGTACCATGAACGATATGGGAATGCAGATGAGCCTTCAGCAGATGGATATGAATACGGTAATGTATCCTGAAATTACAGGCGAAAAAGAACCATCCACGAGAAAACAGCCCCACGATACCGAAAAAATGCCATCTGCACATAACGGCCAGGAACACTCCTCATCAGCTGCTGTCCCCGTAACCCTGAACTACGGAATGCTCAGGTCTCCTGAATACACCGAACTTCCAAAAGATGCCCCGGTAAAGGAAATACGTTTCGAACTCACCGGAAATATGAACCGTTACGTTTGGAGTATGGATAACAAGGTTATGTCTGAAACAGATAAAATTCCTGTAAAGAAAGGAGAAATTCTTCGCATCACGCTTTACAACAATTCCATGATGCGGCATCCGATGCACCTGCATGGTTTTGATTTCAGGGTGATTAATAAAAACGGAACGCATTCCCCTTTAAAGAATGTACTCGATATCATGCCAATGGAAACAGATACGATTGAGTTCCTTACAAACACTGAAGGCGACTGGTTTTTCCACTGCCATATCCTGTACCATATGATGGCAGGAATGAACCGTGTTTTTGAAGTGGGTGAATACGACAACCCGTTACTCCCCAATAAGGAAAAAGCTTATAAAATGCTGCAGCGTGAAAGCAATATGACGCATTTTATGATCCGTAATGATTTTGCCACGAATGGCAACGACGGAATGTTAATGCTGCAGAATGCCCGCTGGGCCCTGACTTCTGAATGGAGCCTTGGATACACCCCTATGCACGGCTATGAAGTAGAAACCCATTTAGGCAGATATCTGGGCAGAAACCAATGGTTTCAGGTTTTTGTGGGATTCGACTGGAACAAACACAAAATGGATCATAACGCAATGGAAAAAACATTGTTCGGACAGAAGATCGACCGTGACAGCGGCCTGTTCAGCGCCGGTTTTGTTTATAAACTTCCCATGCTTGTTGATTTTCAGGCTGAAATGTACCATAACGGTAAGGTACGCCTTCAGCTGATGCGCGAAGATATTCCAATTTCGAAGCGCCTCAGGGCTGGTTTTATGGTAAATACAGACAAAGAATATATGGCTGATTTAAGCTATGTTCTTAACCGCAACATGAGCGTACGTACACATTACGACAGTGACATGGGATTCGGACTGGGGCTTACCCTCCTGTATTAGCATCAAATCTGCAGGTTCCTTTACCATTGTGTAAAGGAACCTGTTTTATTTATTACAACCCTTTAACCATCACATATTGCATTCCTCTTAATCCCAGGCATTGTCTGCCCTCGTATTTATACCCTACAGCAAGATAAAGTCGGAAGGCAGAAGTATTATCCGTATTTACAGCAAGTACCAGCTCATTCACTTCATCATAATTATTCTTTACGAATTCTTCAATAAGTGTCATCGCACGTTTTCCATAGCCCAACCCCTGGTAAAGCGGATTCAACGATAAGGAACGTATCAAAATAGCTTCAGTATTTTCCGTAAGGTCCAGCTTATCCTGCCCATAATCCAATACGAGAAAACCTATGGGAAGCCCATCTTTTAAAATGGTAACAGGTCTCGCCAGTGCGTCTGTTCTTTGGCTGAGCCTTTCGAATACCGCTTCTGGCAATGCCGTAAATTGCAGCTGTTCAACAGGAAGTGTATACTTCATTACTTCCTGCAGATGCGACTGTTCAAAAAAAGCCAGCGTGATTTCGTTGTTCATGAATGGATATTTTGCTTAAAATTACAGAAAACGGTTAAAATTTGACCTTTACCACCGTTTTTATTTGTAAAAATCTGTTATTTTAGCTTAATTAAAATACTTAACCCCCTTTGTTTTACGATCTTAATTTACAATGATATGCTGGAATATTTCCCTTATTATTTAGGCATGATACTGCTTATTGTTTTCCTTATGATGCTGGGAAACAAAATAAAGGTTGCCTACCCTGTTTTGCTGGTACTGGCCGGTTTGTCCATCAGTCTTATTCCGGCAATACCCGTAATGAAGATAGATCCCGAACTCATCTTCATTATCTTCCTGCCACCGTTACTTTATGAGGCTGCCTGGAATACCTCGTGGAAGGAACTCTGGCACTGGCGCAGAATCATTTTCAGCTTTGCTTTTATAGTGGTTTTCTTAACAGCCATCTCTGTAGCCCTTGTGGCAAATTATTTTATACCGGGATTTTCCCTTGCTTTAGGGTTTCTTTTAGGAGGAATTGTATCTCCGCCGGATGCGGTAAGTGCAGGGGCCATACTCAAATTTGTGAAGGTTCCCAAACGCATGTCCAGCATACTCGAAGGAGAAAGCCTTTTAAACGATGCGTCTTCTCTTATTATCTTTCGCTTTGCCATGGTAGCGGTTGCGACCGGTCAGTTTATCTGGCAGGATGCCGTTATTGATTTCGGATGGATGGTTATCGGGGGCATTGCCATCGGGCTTGCTATAGCCGTTATTCTAAAAAAGACGCATAAATATCTTCCTACAGATGTCAATATGGACATCATACTCACTCTTGTGGCACCTTACATCATGTACATCATAGCAGAGGAAGTTCACAGTTCGGGTGTGCTAGCCGTCGTAAGCGGAGGTTTGTTCATGTCATATTACAGGCACACCTACCTCAGCAGTTCTTCGCGCCTTCGCGCAGAAAATGTGTGGCAAAGTTTTGCCTTCCTGCTCAACGGGGTGGTTTTTATGCTCATTGGCCTTGACCTTCCTGAAATTACGCTTGGACTGGAATCAGAAGGAGTCAGTTTTTACACGGCAACAGGTTTTGGCCTCCTCATAACAGCCGTTCTCATCATCGGACGCCTGCTGGCTTGCTACGGGGCCATTATCGTAACCCTCGTCATGCGCAATTTCATTACCGTGGCCGACCGGAACAACCCCGGGTTTAAAGGTCCGCTTATACTGGGCTGGACCGGAATGCGCGGCGTTGTATCACTCGCTGCGGCTTTATCCATACCTCTGACACTTGAAGGAAACGTTCCGTTCCCACACCGCAACCTCATCCTTTATATAACCTTTATTGTTATACTGCTCACATTGGTAGTTCAGGGGCTCACCCTTCCCTATTTGATAAAAAAGGTAGGCGTTATGGAATACAACGATCACTGGTCGGAGGAAGAAACCCATGCACTGCTTCGTACTGCGCTTGCCCGTGAATCGTTTGATTATCTTTCACAGCAGCATCCTGATGAATTTGCTTCCGATACCCATCTAAAAAAGTTTGCGCAAAAATGGGAAGCCCGCTCTTCCGAATCAGGCGATACTTCTGATGTTCCTGAACATATCCGAACCATATATATTCAGGTATTGAACAGGCAACGCAACTTCCTCATCGAAAAAAATAAATCGGAGCAAAAACTTGATGAAGAAATCATCCGGCACTACCTGCATCAGTTAGATCTGGAAGAGGAACGGATCTTATACAGTCGCTGATCCCTCATAGACATAAAAAAAGGGAAGTAAAAACCTCCCTTTTTAACACTTACATGGATTCTTTCAAACCCATACACTTAACTAAAAACATTCAAAAAACTACTATCTTTAAAAATATTCGCTTTTTAATTTCGCTGTTCTCAAATGTTGAAAAACATTTTTTGAAGCAGCTATTTTCTTTTTCATAATCATTTGTAAAGATTAAAACAAACCGTGTACCATTTTACAAACTGCCTGAAAACAGTATGTTTTTAAAGTCAATTTCCATAAAACTGTAGAAAAACGCTCTATAAATTGTAGACTTTTTTCTCAAAAGCGGTCTTAATTTAAACGTATTTTCGATTTATTCGCTCAGAGTATTTTATAATAATTAAGTACATTTGTAAAAACAATTTTCAGCATGCTTATAATTGGTATCGCAGGCGGCACCGGAAGTGGGAAAACAACGGTTGTGCATCAGATTATGAATGAACTGCCGGAAACGGAAGTTGGCATCATTTCACAGGATTCGTATTATAAGTCGAATGACAATCTTACGCTGGATGAACGTGCCCTGATTAATTTTGACCATCCGAGAGCTATTGATTTCAACCTGCTTTCCTCTCACCTCATTGCATTGAAGGAAGGAAAAAGCATTCATCAGCCCGTGTATTCTTTTGTCCATCACAACAGAACCGACGACTATATCCTGACCCATCCGCGAAAAGTAATGATCGTGGAGGGAATTCTTATTCTTTCCAACCCGGAATTACGGGAGCTGTTTGACATTAAGATATTTGTGCATGCCGATTCAGACGAACGCCTTATAAGAAGACTGAAACGCGATATTTCAGAACGGGGACGTGACATGAACGAAGTTTTGCACCGTTATCAAACCACACTGAAACCCATGCATGAACAGTTTATCGAGCCTTCCAAGGCCTATGCGGATATTATCATCCCCAACGACAAATACAATACCGTTGCCATTGACATCGTGCGGACTGTCATCAATAAAAAAATCAACGACTAGCCATGAAAGAAAAAATTGCAGCATTACTGATTAAATATCCTTTTCTTAAATGGATTACCAACCGTTTTGTTCTGGTAACATTATTTTTCGTATTATGGCTGATGTTCTTTGATACATATGCTTTTTATGACCACAGATCAATCGATAAGGAAATAAACAAGTTAGAAGAGAACAGGGATTATTATCAGCAGGAAATCAACAGTGATGATAAGAACATCCGCAGGCTTTCACGCAAAGAAGAAGTAGAAGGCTATGCACGTCAGAAATACTATATGAAACGGGAAAATGAAGACATTTACATCATAGACTCTGATAAGGAATATCCAAACGATAAAGAGCAATAATATAACATCTATACAACGACTATGTTATTCCAAGATTTTGAAAAAATAGGTTCTAAACAGTGGAAAAATCTCATCCAGTATGAACTTAAAGGGGCCGATTATAACGATACCCTGGTTTGGGAAAGTTTAGAAGGCATCAAGGTGAAACCTTTTTACCATAACGACGAAGACTTCGTTACGAATGACGTCACAACAAAAAATACCGCATTTAGCATTCTTCAGGAAATCTATGTGCACGATTTCGAAAAATCCATTGCGCGGGCAAATGAACTTCTGAAACGCGGAGCCGAAAGCATCCGTTTCATCATCCCTTCAGAAAATGTAGATACGGTTATGCTGCTAAACAGCATTGCTGATCCTAAGGCTGTATATCTTCAACTGCTGTTTCTAGACGAGGCCGCCATCCTTAAGATCAACAACGAGGCTGCGAAATTACCTTATGAAGTTTTTGTACTGGTTGATCCTATCCACCATCTTTTGTCCGACGGTAACTTTTTTAAGGATGGCGAAACTGATTTTTCTATATTGAATAGAATTGAAAAGGCTGCCGTCAATATCAACTGGCTTACCGTAAACACTTCTTCCTATCAGAATGCAGGGGCCAACATGATACAGCAACTGGCGTATGCTTTAGCCCATACAAACGAATACCTCAACAGGATTCACGGTTTCGGAAAAAACATCACCCTAGAAGTGGCAGTGGGAGGCAATTATTTTTTCGAAATAGCCAAATTACGGGCTTTGAGAATGCTTCTCACCACTCTGGCAGCGGAATATAACAGCAGCATTACGTTTCACATCATTGCCAAACCTACACGCCGTAACAAAACACTTTATGATTATAATGTTAACATGTTACGAACAACAACAGAGTGTATGAGCGCCATCCTCGGCGGAGCTGATGCTGTTGAAAACCTTTCGTACGATGTCCTTTTTCATAAAACAAACGAATTTGGCGACCGTATTGCCCGCAATCAGCTGCTGATGCTGAAGGAAGAGAGCTATTTTGACAAAGTCGACAATCCTGCGGACGGAGCCTACTATATTGAAAACCTTACGCATCAGCTTTCAGAGAAAGCTCTTGAACTGTTTAAGGACATTGAAAAAAACGGAGGATTGATTTCGCAGCTTATAGAAGGAACCATCCAGCGTAAAATCACAGAATCGGCTGCAAAGGAACAACAATTGTTCAACGAAGGAAAAGAGGTACTGTTGGGAACCAACAAATATCCGAACAAACAGGACCGGATGGCCCACGATCTGGAATTGTTTCCTTTTGTGAAACAAAATCCCCGAAAAACATTAATTACCCCTGTCATAGAAAAACGTTTAGCGGAAGCTCTGGAACAGGAACGTCTTGAAGCAGAAAAAAACGTATAAGCCATGAGAAAAAACATTCAACATATACAGATTCCTGCGAAAAAGGAAATCGCCTCGGCTGCTGTTGCTGCTTTTGAAACCGCTGAGGGTATCGAAATAAAACAGTACTATTCCGTGAAGGATCTAGAAGGTCTGGAACAGATAGGGTTCGCTGCTGGTTTTGCACCAAATCTTCGCGGTCCCTATGCCACAATGTATGTGCGTCGCCCCTGGACGATCCGACAGTATGCAGGATTTTCCACCGCAGAAGAAAGTAATGCTTTTTACCGCAGAAACCTTGCAGCAGGACAAAAAGGATTGTCTGTCGCATTTGACCTTGCCACGCACCGCGGATACGATTCGGATCATGAACGCGTGGTCGGTGACGTAGGAAAGGCAGGTGTTGCAATAGATTCTGTTGAAGACATGAAAATCCTGTTCGATCAGATCCCGTTAAATGAAATGTCGGTTTCCATGACCATGAACGGCGCCGTGTTACCTATTATGGCCTTCTACATTGTAGCAGCCAAGGAACAAGGTGTAGATGAAAAACTTCTTTCCGGAACAATTCAGAACGATATCCTCAAAGAATTTATGGTGCGGAACACTTATATTTACCCGCCTACCCCTTCTATGAAGATCATTGCGGATATCTTTGATTATACGAGTAAAAGAATGCCTAAGTTCAATTCGATCTCCATCTCGGGTTACCACATGCAGGAAGCCGGAGCTACGGCCGATATTGAACTGGCTTATACCATAGCAGACGGATTGGAATATGTCCGTACAGGGCTGGCTGCCGGAATGAAGGTAGATGAATTTGCTCCACGGCTCTCTTTTTTCTGGGCCATCGGGATGAATCACTTTATGGAGATCGCCAAAATGCGTGCAGGCAGAATGATCTGGGCCAAACTGCTTAAACAGTTTAACCCGGATTCTGATAAATCGCTTGCATTGCGTACCCATTGCCAGACATCGGGATGGAGCCTTACAGAACAAGACCCGTTTAACAACGTGGCCCGTACGGCAATTGAAGCTGCCGCGGCTGCTTTCGGAGGAACCCAGTCACTTCACACAAATGCACTGGATGAAGCCATTGCGCTCCCTACCGATTTTTCGGCACGTATTGCGCGAAATACTCAGATTTTCCTGCAGGAAGAAACCAAAATATGTAAAACGGTTGACCCTTGGGCCGGAAGTTATTATGTAGAAAGCCTTACCGCAGAAATAGCGGAAAAAGCGTGGAAGCTTATAGAAGAAGTGGAATCATACGGAGGAATGACCAAAGCCATTGAAGCAGGAATTCCAAAAATGCGTATTGAAGAGGCAGCTGCCCGCAAACAGGCCCGTATTGATTCGGAACAGGATACCATTGTGGGAGTTAATAAATACCGTCTGGAAAAAGAAGATCCTTTACAGATCCTTGAAGTTGATAACCAGGTAGTCCGCCAGCAGCAGATTGAACGTTTAAACAATATCAAAGCAACCCGAAACCCGCAAAAGGTTCGCGAATGCCTTGATAAATTAACGGAATCAGCACGTACAGGTGAAGGAAATTTATTAGCTTTGGCTGTAGATGCAGCCGAAAACCGTGCAACACTCGGAGAAATATCCGATGCGCTCGAAATCGTTTTCGGACGTTATAAAGCTCAGATTAAAACCATCAGCGGCGTGTATAATAAGGAAATTAAAACGGATGAAAATTTTGCAAAAGCAAAACAACTTGCAGACGAGTTTGCCAGAATGGAAGGACGACGTCCACGCATCATGATTGCCAAAATGGGACAGGACGGACACGACCGCGGGGCTAAAGTGGTAGCAACGGGATATGCCGATGTAGGTTTTGACGTAGACATGGGACCTTTGTTCCAGACTCCTGCAGAAGCCGCCAAACAGGCTGTTGAAAACGACGTTCATGTATTGGGAGTTTCTTCGCTGGCAGCAGGTCACAAAACCCTTGTTCCGCAAGTTATTGAAGAATTAAAAAAATACGGACGGGAAGATATTATGGTCATCGTTGGGGGGGTGATTCCCGCACAGGACTACCAGTACCTGTTTGATGCAGGTGCCGTTGCCGTTTTCGGCCCGGGAACCCGTATTGCCGATGCAGCTATCACCATTTTGAACATCTTAATGGATACAGAATAAAAAAAATGCCAACCATAAGGTTGGCATTTTTTATAATATACTTCCTATAAAATGATCGTTTTCCATCGTCCTCCATACTTCGATGTTGCTGATGTACTTATCTTTGTACGGAAGGCTTCTGCAGTTGAGCTGAATTTTAGAGACCTTGTTCATATCGACAAGAAAATGATTGTCTTCCCAGAAATAGCAGTAAAGGTCAGCCTCCTTTTTATTTTTAGGGGTAAACTTTCCAAATACTTTTGTTCTTCCTTTTACATCCTGCTTCTGCAATACTTCAAATTTATCCTTTTCGAAATAGGTACGTACTACAATTAAGGAGTTTCCGTCTTTCTGCGTTATGGGCTTATACGTCTGTAAATAGAAATCCGTCGTAAGCTTACCGTTTACAAACTTAGTAGCTGCATTAAATTCAAAAACGTACATTTGCTCCTTGTCATTGAGATGGCGTTTATCAAAATCCTTGGCCAATAACAGGATCTGATTCATCCCATTATAAAAATTATACGAAACCAGCAGTTCGTAATAGTTGATTTTTTTGCCTTCTTTATAGTAAAACCGGGGAAAAACGGTATCTATAGTTCCTGTTATAATCATTCGGTTGTGTTTCAAAAATACATAATGGAAAAGAATACAGCCTGTACTCCTGTTCCGGTTAACTGCAAATATAACGATTCTGTAAGTATCTCTACATTGTTTATCCTACTTTGATTAGATTTCAGACAAACATCGTTATATTTTGTGCAACAGAAAGATTCCGGCAACACTTTTATTTTTTGTATTTTTAAGTTTCAAACCTGTTATGATGAAAAAGATTTTGATTTGCGGCTTCGCCTTTTTGGCACTTGCCTGCAGTAAGGAGAATAAAAAGAACGCATTAAAACCGCAGGAAATAGCATTAAGTACCGACTACAGCAACGTTTTTGAAAAGTTTGAAACTTCAAACGATACGCTTTATGTTGTAAATTTCTGGGCTACCTGGTGCCAGCCCTGCATAGAAGAACTTCCCTCTTTTATGAAGATCAACGAGGAATATAAAAAAGATAAGAAATTCAAAATGATACTTGTCAGCCTAGACCGTTCTTCTGATTTTGACACAAAGGTAAAGGACTATATAAGCAAAAATAACATACAGCCGGATGTATATGTTCTTTCTGATAACAAGCGTATGAATGAATGGATCCCAAAGATAAACAAAACATGGAGCGGTGCCCTGCCGGCAACAGCACTTTACAGAAACGGACAGCAACTCTTCTTTACGGAAGGTAAAATCTCTTACGACGATTTAAGAAATACTATTAATAAATTTATGTAATACTTTATGAAAAAAATTTTAACATTAGCTTTATGCGCCATGGCTTTTACAGCATGCCAGAAAAAAACAGAAACAACAGCTGAAAACGGTACAACAACCGATACGCTTACAAAACAGGACGAATCCTCTGTTCAAAAAACAGGATACAGCATTGGTGATGAAGCTACAGATTTTTCACTCAAGGGTACAGATGATAAAATGTATTCCCTTGCTCAGTATAAGGATGCAAAGGGTTTTATTGTAATCTTCACCTGTAACCACTGCCCGTATGCAAAAGCGTATGAAGACCGTATCAAGGCACTCGACGCCAAATACAAACCACTGGGATACCCTGTAATCGCGATTAATCCCAATGATGCCACAGTAGAGCCAGAAGACAGTTTTGAACTTATGAAAACGAGAGCAAAGGAAAAAGGTTTTACCTTTCCTTACCTGATTGATGAGGGACAAAAAATATTCCCGCAATATGGGGCTACCAAAACGCCACACGTATTTATCCTTCAAAAAGAAAACGGTAAAAATATCGTAAAATACATCGGGGCTATTGACAACAATCATGAAAATCCGAACGATGTGACCGAAAAATATGTGGAATCTGCCGTAGATGCTCTAGTGAAAAACGAACCGGTAAAACAGACGGAAACTGTTGCGATCGGTTGCAGCATTAAAGTAAAAAAATAAGAAGATGGAGCGGTTTACGCTCCTTTCTTTTTTAATGCAAGCGGATGGTATTTTTCCATTTCGGCTTTGAGCTTCTGGCGGTCAAGGTGGACATATATTTCGGTAGTTGTAATGGACTCATGCCCCAGCATGGCCTGTATAGACCGCAGGTCGGCACCGTTTTCGAGAAGGTGGGTGGCAAAGGAATGCCTTAGGGTATGCGGGCTGACATTCTTTTTTATTCCGGCCAGCTGAGCCAGCTGCTTGATTATGGTGAAGATCATGGCTCTGGTCAGCTGTCCTCCCCTCCTGTTCAAAAAAAGGATGTCTTCAGCCTCTCTTTTAACCTTCCATTTAGTCCTTACACAATCTATATAGTACGTTATTTTTTCTACGGCAGAATCTGAAATGGGGACAAACCTCTGTTTAGAACCTTTTCCGAAAACCCTGATAAAGCCCTCGTTGAAATACAGTTCCGAAATCCGCAGTTCTACTAGTTCAGATACACGCAATCCGCATGCATACAGTGTTTCTATAATGGCATCGTTTCGTGCGTCTTCCAGGGTATTAAAAGAAATTTGTGAAAGCAATGCGTCAATTTCGGAAACAGAAAGCACCACGGGTAGTTTTCTGGATTGCTTGGGTAACTCGATAAAAGTTACAGGGTTCGTTTCCAAGACGTTCTGAAGAACCAGAAAACTGTAGAAATGATTAATGCTGGCCAGTATTCTTGCTTGGGTGGTGGGCGCCAGAAAATCGGCTATAAAATATATAAAGCTCCTGATATCCTGATCTTTTACTTCCAGAAAAGAGCGTTCCGGACCTAAAAAACCTTCAAACTTTTCAAGATCATACGCATAACTTACCATGGTATTTTCAGATACCCCACGTTCCAGCTTCAGGTAAAATTTGAATTCCTCTTTAAAATCACGCATAAAAAAACCACCTTTAAGGTGGTTTAAAATTACATTTTTATTCCCTATTCATCAAATATTTGAAAGCTGCAGTTTATATATACGGAACTAGTCATCTATCCGTATGAAGTTGCCTGCTTCATCAAACTCAAGATCTACATCGGAAGCAAGGTCTACCTTGATTTTTTTTGCTTCCTTGTCTATGGACGTCGCAAAAGTACCCGGATATTTTTGAGCAATATAGGAGGCAATTTTTTCCGGGATGATCTCTTTTGGAAGCCCTTTTGCATCCTTCCATTCATGCCAGTTGCCGCTTGAGTCGAAATCGATCTCCGCCCCATCATTAAATTTAACTTCAAAGTTCCTTCCGATAACCGGTACCGTTTTCACTTCATATGATGCAATGTCCTCCTGACGATAATGCTGGTTGATGGTTGTGAGTGCAGCCTCAGGAAGATCGGTAAGTGAAACGGCCGGGGGTGTGTTACCGGAACCTTTTTCAACAGTTGCAGGGGAAGGAGTTATCACAACTTCCTTCTTACATGCCGACAACGACAGCAGCGCCGTTGTCAAAATAAATAAAATCTTTTTCATAACATTTCAATTTTTACTTCTATTAAAATTACGAAAAAGATTATTTGTATATTTCTTTGTATCAGATTTTTATCTTACATTTTTTAACCCAAACCCGGTCTTCCGAAACCATTTTGCGGATATTGTATTTTACTTTTTTTATTTTAGCAAAATGATCAACATTCAGAATCCTGTCTAAATAAGGTAGGGACGGTTTATCTGCTTAAATACTTATAAAAAATTTATTGAGAAACTTACAGAAGTATGAAGACTAAAGTTCAAATTTTAAGAGAAGCCAAGAATCTGACCCAAGCCGAACTTGCTGAGAAATCCGGCCTTTCATTACGAACGGTACAAAGGATGGAAGCAGGGAACATACCAAAAGGATTTACACTTAGAGCGCTTGCAGATTCTTTGGACACCCATGCGCGGAATCTCGTTGCAGATATGGATAAAGAGGATTTTATTGAACGGGCAAAATATATCAATACTTCCACTTTGTTCTCACTCTTCATCCCGTTCGGAAATTTAATCTTCCCTACTATCCTTACCTTGCGGTCAAGTGATGAAAAAGCAAAAACAATTGGAAAGGACCTGATAACCCTGCAGATCATTTACACCTTCATTCTTGGAATTCTGCTTATTGCCTGTCCCTTTATTCAAAAGGCTTTTTCTATTAGATTTCCTTTATTTGTACCTGTATTGGTTACGATGAAGTGCCTGAATATGCTCATGATCCTGAAAAACGGAGCAGGTTTAAACAGGAACAAACGACTTTCCATCAAGCTAAAAACCAGCATCTTATAATCCTTGTCGTTAAACTGACGTAAAACTGTCGTACTGCTTTTAAAGTAAAAACGGTTCAAAATTCAGAATCTTGCACAAAAAAATAAAGAATGAACATTCTAAAAAAAATTGTGCTGCTGTTTCTCATGGGAACAGTTTTAATCTTCGTCGGGGGATATTGCTATTTTCATAAAAAGTTTTCTCCACCGGAAAATAACCTCATCGTTTTAAATGAGGTTCAAAACATTCCGGTTAAATGGGCGTCCGATTACGAAAACCCCTACTCGGCATTACTTCTTCCGGTAAAGATCCGGGGCGTTGAGAAAGAACTTTTCATGCAGCTGGATTCCGGTTCCGCGGCTACTGTCTTTTATAAAAAGGCTCTTCAATCGGTCTATACCCAATTAGGGAAGACAGGTTCGTTTCCTAAGAATTCTACTCAAGTCCGGCTTAATTTTAGAATTCAGGACCTGCGTATTTCATCGGTTAATTTTGAACTGTTGGATTATGGAAGTGCTATTGACTTAAACAATCCGGACGCTCAAAACATCATCGGAACTATCGGAACCGATTTGCTGGAAAAAAGGATTATGGTACTTGATTTAAAAAACAATTGCTGCTCTTTTGTGAAAACAATTGATGAGGAAGGGTTTTCAGACTTTAAATTTAGGAAAAGGCGCATTTTACTTCCTGCAAAATTAAATAATGAGAATATACAGTTGCTGTATGACTCCGGAACAAGCGGATATGATTTCATAACAGATAAAGAAAACTGGAAAAAATTCCGAATTCCGGGCAGAGCGTTAAAAAAGGAAAAAGGAAATTCGTGGGGTAAAGAACTCGTCATCACCTCTGCACCGGCTAATAAAAAGATTACGATTGGAAACAACAGCCTGTTATTAAAGGAAGTAACCTACATTACCGGAACATCCAAACTGCAGAATTTGCTTATGAAAAGTTCGGGAATGGACGGTATGATAGGAAATAAACTGTTCCTAGATAAAAAAATCACTCTGGACTGCAAAACACAAAAATTTAAGATCGAGTAAAGTTCAATGCAACCATGAACAGTTTTTTCACAATCGTTTATACCGATCGTTAAGTCCTTTTCCTTCTTTGATCAAAGGGGCGATTTTTACGAGTCTTGAACGCTTTGTCTTTTCCTGCTTAGCTTCGGATATGTACTCTATATATTCTTTTTGCCTTCCTTTCGTCAGCCTGAGGAAGGCTTCATTAATCGTTTCATTTTCTTTCAGCCATTCCCTGAACATTCCTTCCGGTTGTATAAGGTTTCCGCGTTCCGGCTTCAGTTCCTTTCCATCTTTTATGGTTTGTATGGATTCCTTTATATAGGCCATAATCTTGTTTTCATCCATTTCGCGGCTGTCGGTGAAGCGCCATTGCCGCAATGCTTTCGTTTTTCCTTCAGAGGCCGAAATAAGTACCTTGTACGGATCGGAAAGAAAAACACCGTTATAGAACCAAAGAGAAAAGAAATCCTTAAACCCTCCCCATCCTATCACATTCTTTCCTTTAAACGTATAAATATCAGTTCCCCATTTGAACGTTTTATCAAGGTTTGTTTTTACAATAAGCTGCTGCATCAGTTCTTCGGCTTCCGGCCATTTGTGGCGATAAGCATCCCAGTTAGGTCCTTTTTTTTCTTTTAACCGTTGTACATTAAAAGACACTATGTCGCGGATGAGTTGCTCGGGAACAGGCTGGTCCAAAGGAATCTGAATAGTTCCCTTTGATGTTTTATAATTCTTTAAATCATCTGAAAAATATTCCAATGCCGCACTTCCCGGGTACAATCCAAGGTGATTTCTGAACATGGCAAAATGAATAAGGTTCCCTTTATAGCGAAAAACAGGCATTTTATAGGAAATACTTTCAACAGCCTCTGAAGGGGCTGCCTTTTTTATGACTTCATAAACCTTGTTTAAAATACGTTGTTTTTCAGGATCAAAAGTCGCAATGTATGCTTCAATCGTCAAAAATTCATTCATAGGTAATCGTTATATTTACTGAAAAAATGAAAAGTAAGGATATCTTTCACATTTCTCCGGTTCCTTAATTTCCTTCTACGTAGTTTTTGAAGCTATCAAGAATAGCCTGCCATCCCTGCCGCTGCATATCAGCGGAGTTTTGTTGTTCAGCATCGAAAATTTCCGTGACCATGACGTTGTTTTCATATACCTCTAACTTAATTTCCACCTCTCTGCCGTCACCCAAATGATAGCGAATGAGCTGGTACGGAATTATTTCATCGTATGTACCCTCAAAATCAAATGAGAAACTGCCGTTTTTTGCAGCCATTGTACTTTTTAAGATTCCTCCTACACGCAGGTCGTTGGATGCATTTAAGCAGTGCCAGTCTTCAGAAGCGTGGTTCCACCGTTCAATATCGGCGGGATTATTTATTTTATCCCATACCTTTTCCACTGGCGCTTTTATAGCTGTTTTTACTGTTATCTTTTCCATACCTATTTTTTTAAACGCATAAAATCAAATGCTCCTTTTCTTAAATTGATACCGTATTCCAAACTGGCCTTAAGGCAGGCCAGGAAATTAGCCCATCCTTCCGTCTGCTGTATAAGTTTCCTGATTCCGTTATCGTCTTTTTCCATAAAATGTTCTACGATCTTTACCAAGGTAGAGTTATCCTGTTGCGGCACAAGGAACATTTCAACCAACATACCGCTTTCACCCCCGCTCCAGTCGAACGAGATGTATTCGTTTTCTTTTATTTCTTTTGCAGTTACCGGGAAACGGTCGTCAAATTCAGGAAATTTCCACGTTACGGTTTTTCCCGTCTGCAAATCTCCTGTGGCTGTCTCTATAAAATAACGGCTCATTCCCTGGGCTGTCACAATTGAATTAAAGACCTGATCCGCAGGTTTCTGAATCTGAATACTTGCTTTTGCTGTTAATTTTTCCATATATGAGAGCTTTATACTAATTTAATAAAATTGTTTATTTAAAATGGTTTTATATTGAATTATATCAGGAGTATTTCCCCTTGATTTTATGGTTTTTTAAAATAATGATTCCTAACTTTAAGATGCTAAACAAAAAATTTAATGAATTATGAATACCGTAAGAATATCGGAAACGTTACAAAAAGCATTAAATGATCAGGTAACTCTGGAAGCCTTTTCGGCTCAAATGTACTTAATGTTGGCATGTTGGGCTGATGAAAACCAGCTGGATGGCGTTAAGAATTTTATGATGAAACATTCTCAGGAAGAACGCGTTCATATGGCCAAGATTATGGAATACATACAGGAACGGGGAGGAAAGGTTACCATTGAGGCTATTCCAAAACCAGGACCACAACCAAATAGTGTACTTGAATGTTTTGAAGCTGTTTTGAAACAGGAAATTGAAAACACGGATGCGATTTACAAGCTTGTAAAAATGAGCATGGATGAGCAGGACTGGGCAACCTGGAATTTTATGCAATGGCTTGTTGCCGAACAGCGCGAGGAAGAGAAACTGGCACTTGACCTACTTGACAAGGCCCGTCTTGCAGGAGGTTCGAACATGAGCGATACTGCTAAATTTGAACTTAACAAAGCCATCGGGAATACTGGTCAGGATTTTCCAATCGCTGATGAGGTGAACCCTCTGGAATAAACGAAATCCTTAATAAAAAAAGCATGGGTTACCATGCTTTTTTTATTTTGTTTTTTTACCGTTGAGAATTTTAAGGCTTCTGCTCTGAACACTTTTAGGAAGTTTTTTCCACTGGGCATCAAACGAATCCCTATAATCCTCAGGATCGGTTTCCCCATCTTTTATAAGGTAGCGTACTGCTTTGGATTTAGTGAGAGGTTTACCTTTCGATACCTCGGGTATTGTGTATACAATCTGTTTAACCTCAGTAGGATCGAGCCCGTCTGAAAATCCGCTGTACGTCAGATAAAACTCGGGAACCCCGTCTTTGTCTTCATCTGCCGCAAAGCAGTTCGGATAATCAAATTCAGGCCAGTATACCACATTTCCGAAGTCCTGAAATCGGGCCTTTTCCAGAAATCCGCCGTGATCGTATAAATAAACGAACGCATAGAGATTATGTTCCGTAAGGCTATAAGGTTCCATATAATCTTTCCGTACCACTCCATTTGTTCCGTCGGGTTTTGTTCCGTACACATCTACATATCCCCCTTCGAATTTTTCTGTTCTCAGTATTTTTTTCTTGAGTATGTAATCAAATGTCCCAACGGATGACTTAACATGAATCAACATGGTGGTTTTTCCAAACTCCGTTCTGTCTACATGGTAATCCTGTCCGGGAAAATCTTGCTCATATCTAACGGAGTCCTTAGGATAATACCATGAAACTTCTATCCCTCCTTTTTTCTGCGCCGTGCTGTCTTCCGTAAAAAACAATCCTCCGATCAGAATGCCTATAAATATTATTCGGGTAATGCTTTCCATCTTTTAATGACCAGGGTATAGGAAAATATAAAAATGAGACCAACTGCCAATAACAGGTAACTTGTATTCATATCGAGTTCTTCAAGGATCGTGGTACACTCAGTAGCATACGTATATCCTTGTTGTGCATAACAGTCATCATTCTGATGCATACTGATAATTCCCAGTATCAAAAACACATATAATACAAAACCGTTGATGCTTATATTCATTAAAATAGCAGTAAAAAGCTTGGACCCCATCCTCATTAACAGAATCGGAATAACGAGAATAAGTGTTCCTACAGCCAATACCAGATAGGCAATAAAGTATTCCTGATGATAGGAAACGCTCATGGTGTAAAGTAATGCGATCAATCCGATAATCAGGCTTAAAATTCCTGTAGTAACTCCCGTAAATAGGACAGCTTTGAGGTTTGTTACCCGAAAACTGAATATTAAAGTGGCGAAAAAGAATGCAATCCAGATATATATATGGATATTTTTTGATACAAAATCAACATTTTTTATCAGTTCAACACTTCGCAACAAGTCCCTTAACCTGTCTATCTCGTAATAGCGGCTGGTAAGGTGTTTTTTGTAATAGTTATACGTAGTGTTACGGGAATCTTCCGCTGTAACAGCATTTGCTGCAAAAGCAGCTGCATCAGTGGTTACGGTATCTGCAACCGCAGCAGCATAAGCTTCAGGCGGATAAGCATATTCCTCCCTGCTCTCATTGGTATGGATAAAATGTTTTACTTCAAAATTTTCAGGATTGTATACCCAGGAAAACCATAGATCCGTTGAAAGGTTATTCTTTATTTTATACTGTTTTGAAACGTTGAGAAAATCGTCCATGATTTTTCTTATTTCCACAGGGTTTTTCCTATCCAGGAGCCCTGAAATTTCCGCATTGACTCTATAGTTTTTTTCAGAATTTACATCCGCAGCCGAAGTTTCATAATAAGGATAATTATTATAGCGGTCATAAAAATCAATCTCTTTAAAGTCGAGCTTATAGAACAATCTTGAAAAATTATAATAGCTAAGGTCTGTGGTCCGAAGGTATGGCGATACATCTACGACATCTTTTTTAAAGTAATAGTTACAGGTATCGTTTACGACAACTTTATAAGCCAAAGGTGTTTTATCTTTATATTCCTTTACAGGATATTTGAATTCCCGGTATTCATCTCTATCAGTAACTACTACCTTGTACACCGTATAAAACTGATAAATTTCGTCTCGGTTCTTATAATATTTTTCATTATAATTAATAAGATCCGCAGATGTTTCACAATAGAGGTCTTTAAATACTTCTGGGTATATTCGATTGCTAAGCTTGTAATTCTGATAATCAAGCGGTAAAAGCGGATAGGCCTTATTAATCGTTTCCACATTCTGAACCAATAAATCGTTCGGATATGCTTTATTTATGTATGTCCTGAAACCGGACATATAGGAGAAATAGAAGGTAATCGAGGAAAAAATGATGATCAGATAACACATAAACTGTCCGAAAAGCCTTGAGCTGCCTGTAGGATAAAAGTTTTTAAATCCATTGTTTTTAAACATCATAACGAGCCATCCTACTAGCATCAGCATTGATATAATGATGTTCACCATAATAAGCCCGCTGCTGAAATAATCTTCCATAACACGGCTGGTCTGCATGGAAACAGGATTGGTGTGTGAAAAATAACCGAAAATGAAAAAGATGAAGTGTACAAGTATACTTATAAGCAGCATCCATACAATCCTGGTATTCCAGATGGTAGGATATCTTTCAATCAAGTATTTATTAATTCTGTTTATTAAATTCATAAGGTCTGGTTTAATTTACGAAAAATCTGCGTGTTGAAGCCGAAATATCCCTGATGTATGTTAAACGGACGTCTTCGGTTCCCAATGCAATTATCACATCGGAAAACCTGGTAGTAGCATTAAAATAAGCGGTATAAATCCCTCCGTTAAACGTTAATCTGTCTAATTCAAAAGGTGAAAAAACTTCTAACAGCCTTTCACGTGAAGTATCTGTATCTATTTCAATGATCAACGGTTGTTCTGCTCCTTCCGTTACCTGCATGCTTTCATTGTATCTTCCATTTTTAAGAAAAATGACCTTATCGGATATTTTCTCCACTTCATAAAGCTGCTGCGAACTTAAGATCAAGGCAATGGGATTGTTTACAGAATTGGAAATAGCCTTTAAATCTTCCAGTATGATTTGCTGAGCAAGTACGTCTAGGTTTGCCAAAGGCTCATCCAGTAACAGTATCTCGGGTTTGCGCAGCAGCGTCCTTGCCAGTTCAAACCTCATTTTATATCCGGAGGAAAGCTCGCTCCATTTCAAATGTTTGTAGTTCCACAATCCCAGACGTGCCACCATCATGAGGACACGCAGTTCAATCTCATCCGGTTTCTCCCCGTAATGCGCAAGCACAAAACGCAGGTTATCCAGCAGGCTGCCATACCATTTATCGGTACGTTGCGGGATATAGATGAGCTTCGTTCTTAAATCATAAGCATCTCTGATCTCATGGGTAAAATGGAAATCCAGGGTTCCCTGTGTTTGTGCTATTTCCCTTGCCAAGATCCGCAAAAGGGTTGTTTTTCCGTTCCCGTTCTCCCCTACCAGACCAAATACCTGTCTTTTCTTTAAGCTAAGGGAAACAGGCCCTAGTGCAAACTTCCCTGAACCGTAGCTTTTGGTAATGATGTCCGCTTTCAGTACTGCGTGATCGGCTGTATGTTCCTTTACCTCTATGCGGCTTATCTTATGCAGCAATTCCTTTGATTTCACAATGAGATTCTCAATATCATCAGGATTTTTCTCTTTCCAGTCTGTCAGCGCGGTTGCCTCACGATAAATGGGCATATCCTGAGTGTCCATTGCGCAGTCGAGTAATTTCCGAAACCCCAGAAAAACATCTCTGTTGTCAAAAAAATGGATTACCTCACCAACACGTTGTTCATGCTTTGTCATTCGTAGCTTTTTATTGTAAAAATAAAAAAAGCTTTTGCATACGCATCATGAATCGTTTAAAATGTTCTTCCCATATAAAGGAACTCCCTATAAATAGCCATATAAAAAGCCTCCTAAAAAGGAGGCTTCATCTTATATCTCAATCAGACATTTTCAGCTGTTACATATTTCTGCGGTACTGTCCGCCCACTTTAAACAGGGCATCTGTAATCTGTCCTAAAGAGCATACCTTTGTTGCATCCATCAGGGCTTCAAATATGTTTCCATTCTTCATGGCCACTTCCTGAACACGATTCAACTGTATTCTTACTTCAGCTTCGTTTGCTTTGTTCAGATTTTCCTTCGTCTGTATCTGGAATAACTTTTCCTCTTCAGTTGCCCGGATCACTTCCGCAGGCACTACGGTTTTTGATCCGCTTGAGCTTAAAAACGTATTCACCCCGATAATAGGAAATTCTCCATTATGTTTCAGCGTTTCGTAATACAAGGACTCTTCCTGAATTTTGGAACGCTGGTACATCGTTTCCATTGCGCCCAGAACGCCGCCCCTTTCGGTTATACGGTCGAACTCCTGTAATACGGCTTCTTCAACCAGATCTGTAAGCTCTTCAATGATAAAAGATCCCTGTATCGGATTCTCATTTTTAGCAAGTCCCAGTTCTTTATTAATGATAAGCTGAATGGCCATTGCCCTGCGGACAGACTCCTCTGTAGGGGTCGTAATGGCTTCATCGTACGCATTCGTATGAAGCGAATTACAGTTATCATAAATGGCATATAAAGCCTGCAGGGTCGTACGGATATCGTTAAAATCAATCTCCTGGGCATGCAGCGATCGTCCCGATGTCTGAATATGATACTTCAGCATCTGTGCACGCTCATTCGCCCCGTACTTCTGTTTGAGGGCCTTTGCCCATATCCTTCTTGCAACACGCCCGATAACGGCATATTCCGGATCGATTCCGTTTGAGAAAAAGAACGACAGGTTAGGTCCGAATGCGTTGATATCCATTCCCCTAGACAGGTAATACTCTACATACGTAAATCCGTTGGCAAGTGTAAATGCCAGCTGCGTAATAGGATTTGCCCCGGCTTCGGCAATATGGTAACCTGAAATGGAAACCGAGTAAAAGTTACGTACATTTCTATTGATAAAATATTCCTGTACGTCTCCCATGAGGCGCAACGCAAATTCTGTTGAGAAAATGCAGGTATTCTGAGCCTGATCCTCTTTAAGGATATCTGCCTGAACCGTTCCCCTTACCTGTGACAAAGTATTTTTCTTAATATCTTCGTAAACGTCAGAAGGCAATACCTGATCCCCGGTAACACCCAACAGCATTAAACCAAGACCATTATTTCCTTCCGGAAGGTCTCCGTTATAGCGGGGGCGCTCTATTCCTTTTTCTTTATAAATCTGGGAAATTTTTGCTTCTACCTCTTCTTCAAGCCCGTTTTCCCTGATATAGATTTCACATTGCTGATCAATAGCCGCATTCATAAAGAACCCTAAAAGCATCGGTGCCGGTCCGTTAATGGTCATGGATACCGAAGTTAAAGCATGAGCAAGATTAAAGCCGGAATAAAGTTTTTTTGCATCATCAAGACAGCAGATTGAAACTCCTGCATTCCCGATTTTACCATAAATATCCGGACGGTGTCCGGGATCATTCCCGTACAGTGTAACTGAATCAAATGCCGTTGAAAGGCGTTTTGCAGGCATTCCTAAAGATACATAATGAAAGCGGCGGTTGGTACGCTCCGGCCCACCTTCACCTGCAAACATACGCGTAGGATCTTCTCCTTCGCGTTTAAAAGGATATAACCCGGATGTAAAAGGGAACTCTCCCGGAACGTTTTCCTGAAGCACCCAGCGAAGGATATCTCCCCAGGCTTCATATTTAGGTAATGCAATCTTAGGTATCTGCAGATGCGACAATGATTCAGAATGTGTTTTAATCTTGATTTCCTTGTCGCGTACCATAAACGAATAAACAGGATTCCTGTATTTGTTTACTTTCTCATCCCAGCCTGTAATCACTTCCCAATAATACGGATCAAGGTTCAGCTTCTGCTTGTCAAATTCGGCCAGCAATAATTTCACGAGTTCCGTTTCAGTATTTCCTTTAATTTCAATACCATACTTGGTAAGTTCGGGTTGAGCTCCGGAAACAGTTTCAATCGTTTTATAGATACCATAAAGCTTTTGAGCTACCTCCTTCTGCATCAGCACTTTATTATCATACCCTCGGTTATTTTCTGCAATCTCGGATAAATAGCGCGTTCTGCTCGGTGGAATTACAAAGACCTTTTCGCTCATTTCTTTTGTAATTTCGAAACTGGAATTCAAGTCTGCCCCGGTTTTTTCCACCACCTTATTCATAATGGCCTTATACAGCTGGTTTGTTCCCGGATCATTGAACTGTGAAGCAATGGTTCCGAATACCGGCATGGTATCAGGATTAGCATCCCATAGATTGTGGTTGCGCTGGTATTGTTTTTTTACATCTCTTATAGCATCCAGTGCCCCGCGTTTATCAAATTTGTTGATGGCTACTATATCGGCAAAATCAAGCATATCAATTTTTTCCAACTGAGTGGCAGCTCCAAATTCAGGAGTCATGATGTACAAAGATGCATCCGAATGATCAAGGATTTCAGTATCAGATTGCCCGATCCCCGACGTTTCCAATATAATAAGATCATATTTTGCCGCCTTCAATACCTGGATGGCTTCTTCTACGTATTTAGACAAAGCCAGGTTGGACTGACGCGTTGCAAGCGAACGCATATATACTCTTGGATTATTGATCGCATTCATACGGATACGGTCACCTAATAAAGCGCCGCCCGTTTTCTTTTTAGACGGGTCTACGGAAACAAGCGCAACTGTTTTCTCAGGAAAATCAATTAAGAAACGACGAACCAGTTCATCAACCATTGAGGATTTACCCGCTCCTCCTGTTCCTGTGATTCCCAATACAGGTGCAGACCGGTCCTCCACTTTTTCAAAGTCAAAAAGTTTCAGAAAATCCTCCTCGCGATTTTCGGCAAGAGATATCAATCTGGAAATAGTCGTGATGTCTTTATCTTTCAACGACTGATAAACATCCTTACCTTCCGGCAAATGTAAATCTCCGGTTGGAAAATCAGCCTTCTGCACCATATCGTTGATCATTCCCTGTAATCCTAACTCTCTCCCGTCATCCGGTGAGTAAATACGTGTAATACCATAATCCATCAATTCCTTGATTTCAGATGGAAGAATTACTCCGCCACCGCCACCTACAATGCGGATATGCCCTGCTCCCTTTTCCTGAAGCAGATCATACATATATTTAAAATACTCATTGTGCCCACCTTGATACGATGTCATGGCTATTGCATTTGCATCTTCCTGTATAGCGGTATTCACAACATCTTCTACCGATTTATCGTGCCCCAAATGTATAACCTCGCATCCCGTTGCCTGAATAATACGGCGCATAATGTTAATGGCCGCATCGTGTCCGTCAAACAATGCTGCCGCAGTTACGATTCTTACTTTATTTTTTGGGTGATATGGTTGTTGCTCCATCATTATTAGTTGTTATTTTCGGGCTACAATATACGTCTTTTTACAGATTATATAAAATACAGAGCTTCATTTTAATAATCATTTTATTATTCTCAGAATAATCACCTAAATACCCTAAACAATAAAAGAGGAAACCTTCCGGTTTCCTCTTTTATTGTTTATAGCAACTACGACTTATCGTTTCAACGAGAAGTGGCCTGTTACTTCTTTCTGTAATCCTGTCTTAGGATCTATATACTCTGCTTTGAACCAGTAATCCGTAGATGGAAGCGGCTTGCCGTTAAACGTTCCATCCCAACCTGCACCGGAAGGACTCAGCTGTTTGATCAGCTTAGCGTAACGGTCAAAGATGTAAATCTTCGCATTTGGCTGGTTCTTCAACGACCAGATGTTCCAGCTGTCGTTATAGCCATCATCGTTCGGTGTAAAGTATTTCGGATAATCCATCACCGTGATCACTTTGCTCGCAGGACAGGAGATCGCTCCCTTAGCACGGACATAAACCGTATGCTCACCTGGAGTCACATCGATAAAGATGTTGGAATCCTGCCAAGGTCCTTCATCCAGTTTGTATTCCAATGGAGAAGCATCCGACACCGCTACAACCTCTATCCCGTTCGCTCCGCTGAAGCTGTCGGTCATGATGATCTCGTCAATGGTGATGCTCGGTGCCTGCTGAACGACAGCACTGCGCGTGGTAGAACATCCGTTAACACGGCTGGTTACCGTTACGCTGTACGTGCCAGGTGCTTTTACATAAAGTCGGCGACCGCCATCCAGAACATCTGCATCCGTTGCGCCAAGCGGT
>Ga0153917_1000269_pt1 | contig 41140 bp, 34 predicted proteins | sample TSFL001MetaG_FD_104695 | JGI IMG/M metagenome (GOLD analysis project Ga0153917, IMG submission 104695) | Attine ant fungus gardens microbial communities from Florida, USA - TSFL001 MetaG | ecosystem: Host-associated > Fungi > Mycelium > Unclassified | place: USA: Florida, Paynes Creek Historic... | reverse complement strand
CAAACCTATGATCCCGGAAAAGCGAATTATACGACGCATTCAGTCTGGCGGTTGTGCTATCCATTGCCAGGATTGCAGCATCAGCCAGCTCTGTATCCCGTTTACCCTGAATGAGCATGAACTTGATCAGCTTGATAATATTATCGAGCGTAAAAAGCCTATTCAGAAAGGGCAGACGCTGTTTAAAGCGGGAGACGAACTGAAATCGCTCTATGCTATCCGTTCTGGCACCATCAAGAGCTACACCATCACCGAACAAGGCGATGAGCAGATCACCGGCTTCCATCTGGCAGGCGACCTGGTCGGCTTTGACGCTATCGGTACCGGGCATCACCCGAGCTTTGCTCAGGCGCTCGAAACCTCAATGGTTTGCGAAATCCCGTTTGAAACGCTGGATGACCTGTCAGGGAAAATGCCTAACCTGCGTCAGCAGATGATGCGTCTGATGAGCGGCGAGATCAAAGGCGATCAGGACATGATCCTGCTGCTTTCCAAAAAGAATGCAGAAGAGCGCCTGGCGGCATTTATCTATAACCTCTCCCGCCGTTTCGCGGAGCGCGGTTTCTCTCCACGTGAATTCCGTCTGACCATGACCCGTGGTGATATCGGTAACTACCTGGGCCTGACCGTTGAAACCATCAGCCGTCTGCTGGGTCGTTTCCAGAAAAGTGGAATGCTGGCGGTTAAAGGTAAGTACATCACCATCGAAAACGGTGAAGCGCTGGCGGTACTCGCCGGACATTCCCGCAACGTAGCCTAGTTTTCCCCGCATAACTGCCACCCGATCGTGTCTCATTTTGAGTCCTCAATTGGGTGGCATTATTATTTGTTCTTCGGCAGGTCAGTAAACCAGGTCAGCGTCGCGGTCTGATACCGCGTGCTGTCTAACAACGGCTTTGCCTCAAGCCAGCCATCATTATTTTCTCTCTGCCACTCGTCACCCCAGCTATTAACCACTTTCAACACATCCAGACAGTGATTGTTTTTATCGCATAGGGTTTTAAATCCGCTGATCACAACGGCATGGGCATTATTACAGGATTTACCTCTCATTTTTTTATCCATGCAAATACCGCTCAGAGCGATGGGCCTGCCGTCGTTAAGCACTGATTTAATGATAATCATTGCGTCACCATAATTTCCTGAGAGAGGCGTGTTCTGTTTTGTCTGCCCCTCCTTTTTGTCCTCAACAGAATCAGGGTAAATTGACATTTTTACCTTACCCATACTTTCAAATAGCACACTTGCAGACAGGCGATAGCACGCTTTCGGTACAATCAGTCCCCCTAAAAAACGATGGTAGGTTGATTCAGCCATCAGTTGAACCTGTTTTCGTTTATCGTCCGGTAACTGGGGGAATATGGCTTTAAGCTGAAGAAAGTCGGTCTGATGTGCCTTCAGGAAAGATTCAATGCAATCGGGGCAATCCAGGTCAACCTGACTGGCCTTTGGGTTGAGCGACACGTATATTTTACGAACGTCCTGCCACATCTCGTATTCCCGCATCGTTGCGGCATCGTCCGTAAAATTTGGCATCACCTTTTCTTTCGCCGCGCAGGATAAGCTTCCCCCCATACCAGTATCCAGGGCAACCACCTGCATGATCGTTGCCGAATTGCCACCTTCGTCTGGCATTATTTTATTTTTCTGGCCAGTTTCTGCTTTTTGGTCAGCATTATCGTCACCGTGATAATCCATAAACTTCACGAGAGAAAACGGGGAAAATATCTGGTCTGGCTTATATTGCGTGCAATCTTCATGCAGTGCGCGGCAATTTTCAGCGGTGAGCATCACAGCCGAGACATAGGCATAACAAATGCCAATCGCCCCTTGCCCCGGTATTTTGGGCAAATTCGTAATCTCGACCCTGTCATACTCAGTCACAAATTGTGGTGGCGGCGACACGAACATCTTTAATGAAATGTCAGGGGCTGCGGCCCCGGCAGAACCCAATGCCAACAACCACACCATAATGATACATTTCATTTTTTTCACTTTGTTCATTATTCAGGGTTCTTTACGAGTCGGGGCATGATCAGAACATAGCACATACACGAGCTGTCAGAGGTCATACGCCAGGCTGATCGTTTTCTTGCCTGAAAACCGCCTGAAGGACACCGTCTTTATCGGCAAATTGGCCGTGACAATTTGCCCGTTCATACACCAGTTGGGACCCGAATGCTTTAAAACGAGGAAACGCTTTTAAATCAGTATGCAACCTGATTACACGATATTTTTTCGTGATTTATTGATCTGGTAAAAGCTACCCCCCTGTTTCATTCAGGATATATAGGTTACTCTTTTAATTACAGACTGTGGTGACAGTAGTAAGGAGACCTGTATGGCAAAGTATCAAAACATGCTGGTGGCCATCGATCCTAATCAGGACGATCAACCGGCGTTACGACGTGCTGTGTATTTACATCAACGGATTGGTGGCAAAATCAAAGCGTTTTTGCCGATCTATGACTTCTCATATGAGATGACCACCCTTCTGTCGCCTGACGAGCGTACCGCTATGCGTCAGGGAGTGATCAGCCAACGAACCGCGTGGATCCGCGAACAGGCGAAATATTACCTGGAAGCGGGCGTTCCTATCGATATCAAAGTGGTCTGGCATAACCGGCCTTTCGAAGCCATTATCCAGGAAATTGTCAGCGGCGATCACGATCTGCTGCTGAAAATGGCGCACCAGCACGACAAACTGGAATCGGTGATCTTCACCCCAACCGACTGGCACTTACTGCGTAAATGCCCTTGCCCGGTGTGGATGGTGAAAGACCAGCCCTGGCCAGAGGGCGGTAAAGCGGTTGTGGCGGTGAACCTTGCCAGCGAAGAGGATTACCATAACTCACTCAATGAAAAACTGGTAAAAGAAACCCTTGAGCTTGCCGATCAGGTTAACCATACCGAAGTTCATCTGGTAGGGGCTTATCCGGTCACCCCCATCAACATCGCCATCGAATTACCTGAATTTGACCCAAGCGTTTACAACGATGCCATTCGTGGACAGCACCTGCTGGCGATGAAAGCGCTGCGCCAGAAATTCGGCATCGATGAGAAAATGACTCACGTTGAAAAAGGTTTACCGGAAGAAGTCATTCCTGACCTGTCTGAACATCTCCAGGCCGGGATTGTGGTTCTGGGTACAATTGGCCGTACAGGTATTTCCGCTGCGTTCCTGGGGAATACCGCCGAACAGGTGATCGACCACCTGCGCTGCGACTTGCTGGTCATCAAACCGGATCAGTATCAAACACCGGTCGAGCTGGACGACCCGGAAGACGATTAAGCTGTAAAATGAAAAAAACCGTCGGGGAACCGGCGGTTTTTTTTGCCGGGTGGCGGCTTCGCCTTACCCAGCCTACGGGTTTGGTAGACCCGGTAAGCTTGCGTTACCGGGCTTTACCCTGTCAGAGCGCTTTCAGAATCGCATCCACGCTGGCTTTGGCGTCGCCAAACAGCATGTGGGTGTTCTCTTTGAAGAACAGCGGGTTCTGAACGCCAGCGTAACCGGTGTTCATTGAGCGTTTGAAGACAATCACGTTCTGCGCCTTCCACACTTCCAGAACCGGCATCCCGGCAATTGGGCTACCCGGATCATCCTGCGCCGCCGGGTTGACGGTGTCGTTGGCGCCAATGACCAGTACCGTGTCGGTATCGGAGAAATCATCATTGATTTCATCCATTTCGAGCACGATGTCGTAAGGCACTTTCGCTTCTGCAAGCAGCACGTTCATGTGGCCTGGCAGACGACCGGCAACCGGGTGAATACCAAAGCGAACCTTAATACCGCGCGCACGCAGCTTCTCGGTGATTTCCGCGACCGGATACTGGGCCTGTGCCACCGCCATGCCGTAGCCAGGGGTGATAATGACCGTGTGCGAGTTTTTCAGCATGTCTGCGGTATCTTCCGCAGAAATTTCACGATGCTCACCCACTTCTTCATCAGCACTGGAAGAAGAACCATCGGTCCCGAAACCGCCGGCAATTACGCTGAAGAAGGAACGGTTCATCGCCTTACACATGATGTAAGACAGGATCGCACCGGAAGAACCGACCAGCGCACCCGTTACGATCAGCAAATCGTTGCTCAGCATAAAGCCTGCTGCCGCCGCTGCCCAACCGGAGTAGGAGTTCAGCATTGACACCACGACTGGCATATCTGCACCACCGATGGATGCCACCAGATGCCAGCCAAACGCCAGAGCAATGATGGTCATCACCAGCAGCGCAAGCACCTGCATCCCTACGCTTTCGGTGCGTACGAAGACAACCAGCAACACAAATGAGACCACCAGCGCAGCCAGGTTCAGTTTATGACGGTTAGGCAGCATCAGCGGTTTAGAGGAGATCTTACCGCGCAGCTTACCAAACGCCACAATAGAGCCGGTGAAGGTTACCGCACCAATGAAGATGCCGAGGAACACTTCGGTCAGGTGGATATTGACCAGAATTGGTTCCATGCCAGGTTCGTGATACAGGTAGCTGTTGAAGCCCACCAGCACCGCAGCCAGGCCGACAAAGCTGTGCAGGATCGCAACCAGCTCTGGCATTTCGGTCATTTCAACTCGTTTTGCCAGACGAATACCGATAGCACCACCGATAATCATCGCCACCAGGATCCACGCAACGTTGCCGGTGTCCGGCCCGAAGATGGTGGCAATCAGCGCAATCGCCATCCCGGCGATACCAAAGTTATTACCCTGCTGAGACGTTTCGTGTTTAGAAAGCCCCGCCAGACTGAAAATAAACAGGATCGCAGCAACAATGTATGCGGCTGTTACTAATCCTCCAGACATATGCTACCCCTTAGCCTTTACGAAACATTTTCAGCATTCGCTGAGTCACGGTGAAACCACCGAAAATATTAATGCTGGCGATCAGCACCGCAACAAAGCTCAGGAAGCTAACCCAGCCGCCGTGACCAATTTGCAGCAACGCCCCGACCACGATAATCCCGGAGATGGCGTTAGTGACCGACATCAGCGGCGTATGCAGCGCGTGCGATACGTTCCACACCACGTAGTAACCCACCACGCAGGAGAGCGCAAAGACGGTGAAGTGTCCGAGGAACTCTTTCGGTGCGACATCGGCCAGCCAGCCAAAGAGAATAATCACCAGCGCCATGATGGCGTATTTACGCCACGGCGAGGCCGGTTTTGCCGGTTCTTTTGGCGCAGGAGCCGCTTTCGGTGTCGCCTGAGGCTGTGCCGATACCTGAATTGGCGGCGCAGGCCAGGTGATTTCACCTTCACGGACTACGGTAACGCCACGGACAACCACATCCTCAAAATCAACGGTGATATTGCCGTCTTTCTCTTTGCAGAGCAGCTTCAGCAGGTTAACGAGGTTGGTGCCGTACAGCTGAGAAGACTGGGTTGGCAGGCGACCCGGCAGGTCGGTATAGCCGATCACTTTCACACCGTTGGCCGTCGTGGTGACCTGGTTTGGCACGGTATATTCGCAGTTACCGCCGTTTTGCGCCGCCAAATCAACAATCACACTGCCCGACTTCATGGAATCAACCATTTCACGGGTGATCAGCTTCGGTGCCGGTTTACCTGGGATCAGCGCCGTGGTCACGATAATGTCGACATCTTTCGCCTGAGCGGCGAAGAGTTCCATTTCGGCTTTAATGAAGGCTTCTGACATCACCTTCGCATAACCATCACCACTGCCCGCTTCTTCCTTGAAATCCAGCTCAAGGAATTCGGCGCCCATACTTTGCACCTGCTCTTTTACTTCCGGGCGGGTATCAAATGCACGCACAATCGCGCCGAGGCTGTTTGCTGCACCAATGGCAGCCAGACCGGCAACACCTGCACCGATAACCATCACTTTCGCCGGAGGAACCTTGCCCGCAGCGGTGATTTGGCCGGTAAAGAAGCGACCAAACTCGTGAGCCGCCTCAACGATGGCGCGGTAGCCCGCAATGTTCGCCATTGAGCTCAATGCATCCAGAGACTGCGCACGCGAAATACGCGGCACGGAATCCATCGCCATTACGGTCACACCGCGCGCCGCCAGCTTTTCCATCAGTTCCGGGTTTTGTGCCGGCCAGATAAAGCTCACCAGCGTCGTGCCCGGATTCAGCAGAGGGATTTCGCTCTCTTCCGGCGCATTCACTTTCAGAATGATCGGCGACTGCCAGACGTCAGCACCTTCTACTATTTCTGCGCCAGCCTGAATAAAGGCCTCGTCATCGAAACTCGCCAGCTTGCCCGCGCCGCTTTCAACCGCGACGGTAAAACCCAGTTTAAGCAGTTGCTCCACCGTTTTCGGTGTAGCCGCTACGCGGGTTTCATTGGCTAACCGTTCTTTTGGTACCCCAATACGCATAGTTTTCCCTTCCATCGGTTTTTGATGATGGTTTGTCGATAAATGCCCGTGGTTTGTATCAACTTTCGCCAGTTGTTAGCGCCGACACATGATTAACCCCGGAAAATAAAACAGTAACAAACTTTCTATAACCTACTGAAAATAGCGCCTGTGATCCACCGCCTGAAAACACTATTTCTTACTTTATTTGTGAAAAATAAGTGATCCGCATCGCTGACAGAGATATTTACCTTAAATTCACCGCCAGAAGCGATAAATAGCGTAAGCGAAGCGGCAAAAAGATGATATATCGCCATAAGAGAACAACTTATTAACATTAAATTAACTTGTAAAAGTCATATGCTTTATCAGTTTTGCTTGTCAAACGCGTGTTTTTTCAACATATCACTAAATGTTATCGAAAAGGGTCCTGCACTTCGCACGGGCTGTGAAAAATGCCGCAGACAACGACGGGTTTTAAATGCCATAATCGAGGCCGTTTCAAATTAACAACAATACCAGTATATGGTTTGCGCAAGGCGAAGGATTATTTTTATGAAGCTTAAGAACACACTCCTGGCGTCCGCACTTCTTTCTGCGACCGCCCTGTCCGCGAATGCCGCGACAGAGTTAACGCCGGAGCAAGCGGCAGCGTTAAAACCTTTTGACCATACGGTCATTGTGGGTCGTTATAACTCAATTGGCGATGCCGTCGCCGCCGCAACAAAAGCCGCCGACAAAAACGGTGCGGCTTCCTTTTATGTTGTTGACCAGTCTGATTACGGTAACAGCGGCAACCAGCGCGTAACTATCGCGCTGTATAAAGACGATGCGCCAAAAGCTGACGCACCGAAAAACCGCGTCATTAACGGCATCGTCGAGCTGCCAAAAGATCAGGCAATCGAACTGGAACCGTACGACACCGTTACCGTACAGGGTTTCTATCGCAGCCAGCCTGAAGTGAACGACGCCATCACCAAAGCCGCTAAAGCAAAAGACGCATACGCGTTCTACATTGTGCGTCAGGTTGATGCCAACCAGGGCGGCAACCAGCGCATCACCGCGTTCATCTATAAGCAAGATGCGAAAAAACGCGTTCTGCAAAGCCCGGATGCTATTCCAGCCAACTCTGACGCTGGCCGCGCTGCCATCGCGAAAGGCGGTGAAGAAGCGAAGAAAGTTGAGATCCCAGGCGTTGCAACGTCCGCAGCACCAAGTGCTGAAGTGGGTCGTTTCTTTGAAACGCAATCCACCAAGGGTGGTCGCTACTCTGTAACGCTGCCAGACGGCACTAAAATTGAAGAGCTGAACAACGCCACTGCTGCGCAGATGGTTCCGTTCGACAGCATCAAGTTTAGCGGCAACTACGGCAACATGACGGAAATCTCTTATCAGGTAGCGAAGCGTGCTGCTAAGAAAGGGGCGAAGTTCTACCACATCACCCGCCAGTGGCAGGAACGTGGTAACAACATCACCATCAGCGCTGATCTGTACAAGTAAGCAAACCGTTGAACAAGGGCGGCGTAATGCCGCCTTTTTTGTTACTTTTTTTCGAATTTCCGCCCCACATCATTGCATGACTTCGTGACACTCCGTAAAATCCCGCGCCTTAGTGTGATCCACCATTTTTATGCGCCTGTGCGAAATAATTATTCTGGATTTGGAACTTTCATAACAGGAAGCCAATGGAAAAGAAACTTGGCCTGAGTGCTTTAACTGCACTCGTTTTAAGCTCAATGCTGGGTGCGGGTGTATTCAGTTTGCCGCAAAATATGGCGGCCGTAGCAAGCCCTGCGGCGTTACTCATTGGCTGGGGCATCACCGGGGCCGGAATTTTGCTGCTGGCCTTTGCCATGCTGCTGTTAACCCGCATTCGCCCGGACCTCGACGGCGGGATTTTCACCTATGCGCGGGAAGGTTTCGGCGAACTGATTGGCTTCTGTTCAGCGTGGGGCTACTGGCTGTGCGCGGTTATCGCCAACGTCTCTTATCTGGTGATTGTCTTCTCTGCCCTGAGCTTCTTTACCGACACGCCTGAGTTACGTTTATTCGGTGACGGTAATACCTGGCAATCGATTGTGGGTGCATCGGTACTGCTGTGGTTTGTGCACTGGCTGGTGCTACGTGGCGTGCAAACCGCAGCAAGCATCAACCTGGTGGCAACACTCGCCAAACTGGTGCCGCTCGGCCTGTTTATCGTGCTGGCCTTTATCGCGTTCCGCCTGGATGTGTTTAAACTCGATTTCACCGGTATCGCGCTGGGCGTCCCGGTCTGGGAACAGGTGAAAAACACCATGCTGATCACCCTGTGGGTGTTCATTGGTGTTGAAGGTGCGGTGGTGGTTTCTGCCCGTGCACGCAATAAGCGCGACGTTGGCCGTGCCACGCTGCTCGCGGTTCTCGCCGCGCTGGGCGTGTATCTGCTGGTGACGTTACTTTCGCTCGGCGTCGTCGCGCGTCCTGAGCTGGCCGAAATGCGTAACCCGTCAATGGCCGGGCTGATGGTGAAAATGCTCGGTTCCTGGGGCGACGTGGTGATTGCGGCGGGTCTGATTGTGTCCGTGTGCGGTGCCTACCTGAGCTGGACTATCATGGCCGCCGAAGTGCCGTTCCTGGCCGCCACGCATAAAGCGTTCCCACGTCTGTTTGCGCGCCAGAATAACAACAATGCGCCGTCGGCGTCGCTGTGGCTCACCAACATCAGCGTACAGGTCTGTCTGGTGCTGATCTGGCTCACAGGTTCTGACTATAACACCCTGCTGACCATCGCCTCTGAAATGATTCTGGTACCCTATTTCCTGGTTGGTGCGTATTTGTTAAAAATCGCTACCCGCCCGGCACACTATGCCGTGGGCGTAGGTGCCTGTATTTACGGACTATGGTTATTGTATGCTTCGGGGCCTATGCACCTGCTACTATCTGTGGTGTTATATGCGCCGGGTCTGCTGGTGTTTATCTACGCCCGCCGCACGCATCAGCTGGATAATGCGCTAAAGCGCCGTGAAATGGCGTTAATTGGATTACTACTGGTTGCTGCCGTACCAGCAACGTGGATGTTAATGGGATAGCATCGTCTTTCCCATTGTTGAACTGAAAGGAGACTACGATGGGAAATACACAGCAACGCCCTATTCTGATTACTGGTGGAGGCCGCCGTATCGGCCTCGCCATCGCCCATCATTTTCTCAACCTTCACCAGCCGGTGATCGTCAGCTATCGCAACGAATATCCTTCCATTGAAGGGCTACGCAAAGCCGGTGCCGTCTGTATTCAGGCCGATTTTTCAACCGACGAAGGCATTCTCGCTTTTGCTGAGAAAGTGAAATCCACCACCAGCGGGCTGCGGGCGCTTATCCATAACGCCAGCGCATGGCTTGCGGAAAAACCCGGCACGTCACTGAGCGATACGCTCTCCGGCATGTTGCAAATCCACGTTAACGCTCCTTACCTGCTTAACCACGCGCTGCTGGACCTGCTGCGCGGGCATGGGCACGCCGCGGCCGATATTATCCACTTCACCGATTACGTGGTGGAGCGCGGCAGCGACAAGCATATCGCCTACGCGGCCAGTAAAGCGGCGCTGGACAACATGACGCGCTCCTTTGCCCGCAAGCTGGCGCCAGAGGTTAAGGTTAATGCCATCGCCCCGGCGATGATTTTATTTAATGAAAGCGATGACGCAGAGTACCGTCAGCAGGCGCTGAATAAATCGCTGATGAAAATCGCCCCCGGCGAGAAAGAGGTGATCGATCTTATCGATTATCTGCTGACCAGCTGCTACGTGACCGGCAGAACCTTCGCGGTGGATGGCGGCCGTCCGCTGCGTTAGTGGAAACGGCTCCAGAAGAAGATAAGCACCCAGGCGCTGAGGCTCCAGCAGACAACGGCTCCGCCCAGCGCCAGCGGTAAACGCAGAAACCCGGTGAAATACCACAGCGACAGCAGATAAAGAAAATACGGAATGATCGACCACATGCCGAAGACAATGGTGGTTCTCAGGGCTTCAGTGCCCCGCTCAGAGGCAACGATATAGTGTGCGATAAGCGCAAACGTCGGGAAAAGCGGAATCAGCCCGGCGATGTAATAGTTCTTCGTTTTCGCCAGAATACCAATCAGTAGCACCACCAGCGCACCCAACGCCGCTTTAATCACCAGCCCCATGCTTTTTCCTATAACAATCAAATAACAATGTGAACCAGAATAACGGAACTGACGTTAATTTTGAAAGATTAATGGAAGGTTAAGGTTGCGCGGTGTATGTTGGCTTTTTTCGCGATAACAGACGCTGTATGAATAAGATTGTTTATGTAGAAGATGAACCCGAAGTTGGGCAGTTGATCGCCGCTTATCTGGGTAAACATGATATGGACGTCATCGTCGAACCTCGTGGCGATCGTGCTGAAGAGGTTGTGATCCGCGAAAACCCCGATCTGGTGCTGCTGGATATCATGCTGCCGGGTAAAGATGGGATGACGGTGTGTCGCGACCTGCGCGCGCAGTGGGATGGCCCGATTGTGCTTCTCACCTCTCTGGACAGCGATATGAACCATATTTTGTCGCTGGAAATGGGGGCTAACGACTACATTCTGAAGACAACGCCTCCGGCGGTGCTCCTCGCGCGTTTACGGCTCCATCTTCGCCAGCGTGCAAGCGTTGAACGCGAAGCGCCGGCACCGTCACTTACGCCGCATAAAGCCATGCGTTTCGGTACGCTATCCATTGACCCGATTAACCGCCAGGTTCTGTTATCCGGTGAGCTGATTGCCCTCTCAACGGCAGATTTTGACCTGCTGTGGGAGCTGGCAACCCATGCCGGGCAGATCATGGACCGGGATGCTCTGCTGAAAAACCTGCGCGGTGTCAGCTACGATGGCATGGATCGCAGCGTGGATGTGGCCATTTCGCGCCTGCGCAAGAAACTGCTGGATAACGCCACTGAGCCATACCGTATCAAAACCGTGCGTAACAAGGGCTACCTTTTCGCCCCACACGCCTGGGAAACCTGATGACGTCGCCATCAAAGTTACAACGACAGTAAGTGATGGTTGCATAAGCGTGTAGTTAGACAACAGCAGACATTTGGGGCCAGCTCAGCGCCCCTTTTAACCTCCCCAGTATGTATTTCTCCCCTATTTTCACCCCAGGACTTGCTACCGGTTTAATCGGATATCGATCACATTTACACCGCCAAAATATATCCATGCCATCTATAGGTGATATTATCCGTCGCGTTAAACACTGCAAATCTACCGAGGTTTCGATGCTGGAGAATGTAATCATCTGATAATCAGCTTTCCGACCGATTATGGCCGGACTGGTTATCAATGCGCCGAAAATGAATGTGAACACGTCTTCGTGTTCGCAAGTAAGCTCATGATGATTATAAAGGTTTTCCAGTATGAATTTATCCCGTCAGGAACAGCGTACCCTGCACGTTCTCGCAAAAGGTGGGCGCATCGTCCACGTCCGTAATTCTTCAGGCCGTATCACTGCAGTCGAATGCTATAGCCGTGAAGGCTTACTGCTTACCGACTGCTCTCTCGCCGTATTTAAAAAACTCAAAACGAAGAAACTCATTAAGTCCGTGAAGGGTCAGCCCTATCGAATTAATGCTTCCGGACTGTGCAACGTACGAGCCCAGGTCGACAACCGTTAGGAGTAAGCGATGAAAGACGCAATGGATATCCCACGTATTTTTACCATCAGTGAAAGTGAACACCGCATTCATAACCCTTTCACACCTGAAAAGTACGCAACATTAGGGCATGTTTTGCGCATGAAATCAGGGACACGAATTCTCGATCTTGGCAGTGGCTCTGGTGAAATGCTTTGCACCTGGGCAAGAGACCATGGTGTTACCGGAACTGGCATAGACATGAGCCCGTTGTTTACCTCTCAGGCGATAACACGCGCCGAAGAACTCGGTGTAGCTAACCACGTACAATTTATTCATAACGATGCCGCTGGTTTCGTCTCTGAAGAAAAGTGCGATATAGCGGCGTGTGTAGGGGCTACCTGGATCGCTGGCGGCGTGCCTGGAACAATAGCCCTGCTACAACAAAGCCTGAAACCGGGAGGGATGATGCTTATTGGCGAACCTTTCTGGCGTAAGGCTCCGAAGACTGAAGCGGATGCGCAAGCTTGTGGTGTAACATCTATCACTGATTTCCTGACGCTTCCTGGGCTGGTCGCCTCATTTGGGGAACTCGGTTATGACGTGGTAGAAATGGTGCTGGCCGACCAGGAAGGCTGGGACCGGTATGAGGCCGCTAAGTGGATGACGATGCGGAGGTGGCTGGATGAAAATCCGGATGATGATTTTGCGAGCGACGTTCGTAATGAGCTAACGTTGTCGCCAACACGTCATGTCACCTGGACGCGGGAGTACTTCGGCTGGGGTGTTTTTGCCTTGATGTCACGATAAAATGAGTTAGCCGGTATAGTTGAGAAACTCTACCGGCACTGAATCAGCGCATTGGTGGATATACACATGCCCCCACAGCGCCCCTGAAGGTAAATCCAGATAGTTAACATATTGATTTTTGGTGAGATTTAATGAAAAAACTGTTTGTGCAGTTTTACCTTCTGCTGTTTGTCTGTTTCCTGGTAATGACCATGCTGGTCGGACTGGTCTATAAATTCACCGCCGAGCGTGCGGGAAGGCAGTCGCTGGATGATTTGATGAAAAGCTCGCTCTATCTGATGCGCAGCGAATTACGAGAAATCCCGCCACACGACTGGGCGAAAACCTTAAAAGAGCTGGATCTGAATCTGTCCTTTGATCTGCGTATCGAGCCGATGAAGGATTTTGACTTAGAGCCACCGGCCATGCAGCGACTGCGCGACGGGGATATTGTCGCACTCGACGAAAAATACACCTTTATCCAGCGTATTCCTCGCAGCCATTATGTGCTGGCAGTGGGGCCGGTGCCCTATCTCTATTATCTGCATCAGATGCGGTTGCTGGATATGGCGCTGCTGGCGTTTATCGCCATTTCTCTGGCTTTCCCGGTCTTTATCTGGATGCGCCCACACTGGCAGGATATGCTGAAACTCGAATCCGCGGCGCAACGCTTTGGTGAAGGGCACTTAACCGAACGTATCCATTTTGACAGCGGTTCCAGCTTTGATCGTCTGGGCATCGCGTTCAACCAGATGGCCGATAACATCAATGCGTTGATAGCCAGTAAGAAACAGCTGATCGACGGCATTGCCCACGAATTACGTACTCCGCTGGTGCGCCTGCGCTATCGGCTGGAAATGAGCGAAAATCTTACCGAGGCGGAGTCTCAGGCGCTTAACCGCGATATTGGCCAACTCGAAGCGCTGATTGAAGAGCTGCTGACCTACGCACGCCTCGACCGCCCGCAAAACGAACTGAATCTCAGCACCCCCGACCTTCCCGTCTGGCTGCAAACCCATATTGATGACGTGCAGAGCGTTAACCCGCAACGTGCACTGCTGACGACCATTACGCCCGGTGATTACGGCGCGCTGGATATGCGCCTGATGGAGCGTGTTCTCGATAACCTGATGAATAACGCCATGCGTTACAGTGAAAGTACGCTGCGCATCCGTTTAGATTTACAGGGCAGTCAGGCCAGTTTATCCGTTGAAGACGATGGGCCAGGTATTGCCCCGGATGAACGAGAAAAAGTCTTTGAGCCGTTTGTGCGCCTTGATCCAAGCCGTGACCGTGCAACAGGCGGCTGCGGATTGGGACTGGCCATCGTCTACTCTATCGCGCAGGCGATGGGCGGTACGGTTCACTGTGGCGAGAGCGAACTGGGCGGTGCGCAGTTCTGCTTTAGCTGGCCTGTCTATCACAACATCACCCTTCCCGTTCCTGCCTGACATTAACCGCACGCTGGCCTGAGTCGGCGTGCTGTGCTATATCATTAAGTATGTTGTAACTAACAAAGGGTAAACATGGCGACTTACGACCTTATCGAACGGCTAAACACTACATTTCGGGAAATGGAGCACGAGTTACTCACCCTGACCGAGCGTTTGCAGACCTGCCGCTTACTGGCGGCGCGCGTGTTTACCCTGCCGGAGGTTGGCAAAGGGGCTGAACACGACCCGCTCGACACCATCGAGGTGAAACAGCACATCGGTAAAGCCGCGCTGGAGCTCACCCTGCTTCACTATCGCCGCCTGTTTATCCAGCAGCAGTCAGAAAACCGCAGCAGCAAGGCTGCCGTCCGTCTGCCTGGGGTTATCTGCCTGCAAACCGATACCGCCACACGGGAGGCGCTGGAAACCCAGATTGCGCATATCAATGCCCTGAAAGCGGCGTTTGAGAAGATTGTCACTGAAGAGTCGGGGTTAGCCCCTGCCGCCCGTTTTGAATGGGTCCACCGCCAGCTACCAGGGCTGATTACCCTGAATGCCTACCGGACTCTGACGGTATTGCGCCAGCCTGCCACACTGAGGTTTGGCTGGGCGAACAAGCACATCATCAAAAACTTCACCCGTGATGAGATCCTCGCCCAGCTTGAAAAGAGCCTGAAAGCCCCGCGTACGGTGGCACCGTGGTCACGGGAGCAGTGGATTGAACGCCTGGAACATGAATATCACAGCATTGCATCTTTACCGGCGGACACGCGCCTTAAGATAAAACGCCCGGTAAAAGTGCAGCCTATCGCTCGCGTCTGGTATTCGGGGCAACAAAAACAGGTGCAATACGCCTGCCCGACGCCGCTGATTGCACTTTATGATGCCGACCAGGGCGCGGTGGTGCCGGATATTGGTGAACTGCTGAATTACGATGCCGAAAATGTTCAGCATCGTTATAAGCCTCAGGCGCAACCGCTACAGCTGATCATTCCACGGCTGCACCTGTATGTGGCGGAGTGATTATTTCAGGCTGCCGACCATGTCCTGCGGACGTACCCAGGTGTCAAACTCGGCTTCTGTCAGATAGCCGAGCGCCAGCGCCGAGGCCTTGAGCGTCAGCCCCTCTTTATGCGCTTTTTTGGCAATTTCAGCCGCTTTGTCGTAACCGATGTGGGTATTGAGCGCGGTGACCAGCATCAACGACTCATTCAACAGCTGGCTGATACGATCGTGATTTGGCTCGATCCCCACCGCACAGTGCTCATTGAAACTTTCCATACCGTCTGCCAGCAGGCGAACCGATTGCAGCACGTTGTGGATGACCATCGGGCGATAGACATTCAGCTCAAAGTTACCGGATGCGCCCCCCATATTCACGGCCACATCGTTCCCCAGCACCTGACAGCAGAGCATGGTCATGGCTTCACACTGGGTTGGGTTCACTTTTCCTGGCATGATCGAGCTACCCGGCTCATTCTCCGGGATACTGATTTCGCCAATACCGCAACGCGGGCCAGAGGCCAGCCAGCGCACGTCGTTGGCAATTTTCATTAACGAGGCCGCCAGCCCTTTCAGTGCACCGTGGGTATGAACCAGTGCATCACAGGTGGCGAGTGCCTCAAACTTGTTTGGCGCGGTGACAAACGGCTGTCCGGTGATATCCGCCAGCTCTTTGGCCACGCGCACCGCATACTCAGGATGCGTATTTAACCCGGTACCAACCGCCGTGCCGCCCAGCGCCAGCTCCGCCAGGTGCGGCAGGCTGTTATCAATATGCTTAAGATTATGTTCGAGCATCGCAACCCAGCCGGAGATCTCCTGGCCGAGGGTCAGCGGCGTGGCATCCTGAAGATGTGTACGGCCAATTTTGACGATCGTACTGAACGCCTGCGATTTTTCGTTGAGGGTCTTTTTCAGCACATTTAGCTGCGGGATAAGCTGCTCGCGGATGGCGATCACCGCCGCCACGTGCATTGCCGTCGGGAAGACATCGTTAGAGCTTTGGCTCTTGTTCACGTCATCGTTCGGGTGAACCTTACGCTCCATGCCGCGCACGCCGCCCAGCAGTTCGCTTGCGCGGTTTGCCAGCACTTCGTTCATGTTCATGTTGCTTTGCGTGCCGGAGCCGGTCTGCCAGATGGCAAGAGGGAATTCATCGGGGTGTGTACCTGCCAGCACCTCATCAGCCGCGTTGATGATGGCCGAGGCTTTTTCTGCCGCCAGCAACCCTAAGTCCTGATTCACTTTGGCTGCGGCGCGTTTGGTCAGTGCCAGCGCCTGAATCAGCGAAACGGGCATTTTCTCAGTTGAGATGCGGAAATGCTCCAGCGAACGCTGGGTTTGTGCGCCCCATAGCTTGTCGGCCGGGACGTCGATCGCGCCCATAGAATCTGTTTCGCGACGATGCGTTGTCATTACTTTCTCCTTGATAACAAAGATGGGATTACTCACATGCTTAAGAGATAAGTATTGATGGCTTCTGAATAACTGTATGGCGCTTTGTGCGCTCTTTGTTTGTGTCGGGTGGCGCTAACGCTTACCCGACCTACCAGATTCGTAGGCCGGGTAAGGCGCAGCGGCCACCCGGCATTTTCTTCAGACTACTTCACACAGGCCGAACACTGGGAAGACTGGATCTGTTTGAAGAAGTCATTGCCTTTGTCATCCACCAGAATGAATGCCGGGAAATCTTCCACTTCAATTTTCCAGATAGCTTCCATACCCAGTTCCGGGTACTCCACGCACTCCAGGCTCTTGATGCTGCCCTGCGCCAGTACCGCTGCCGGGCCACCGATACTGCCCAGGTAGAAGCCGCCGTGTTTGTGGCAGGCATCCGTCACCTGCTGGCTGCGGTTACCTTTCGCCAGCATGATCATGCTGCCGCCGTTGGCCTGTAACTGGTCAACGTAGGAATCCATACGGCCTGCGGTGGTTGGGCCTAACGAGCCGGAAGCATAACCTTCAGGTGTTTTGGCCGGGCCTGCGTAGTAAATCGGGTGATCTTTAACGTACTGCGGCAGACCTTCGCCATTGTCCAGGCGCTCTTTCAGTTTCGCATGGGCGATGTCACGTCCAACAATAATGGTGCCGTTCAGTGACAGACGGGTCGAAACCGGATACTGCGAAAGTTGCGCCAGGATCTCACTCATCGGGCGGTTCAGGTCAACGTGTACCGCTTCACCCTCGCCCGCTTTACGCAACTCTTCCGGGATATATTTGCCCGGGTTATTTTCCAGTTTTTCGATCCAGATACCGTCGCGGTTGATCTTCGCTTTAATGTTGCGATCCGCAGAACAGGAAACCCCCATCCCTACCGGACAGGATGCACCGTGACGCGGCAGGCGGATCACGCGGATATCGTGGGCGAAGTATTTACCGCCAAACTGCGCGCCCAGCCCCAGATTTTGTGCTTCCTGCAACAGTTCCTGCTCAAGCTGCACATCGCGGAACGCCTGGCCGTGTTCGTTACCTTCGGTCGGCAGGCCGTCGTAGTATTTGGTCGAGGCGAGCTTAACGGTTTTCAGCGTGCTTTCGGCAGACGTCCCGCCAATCACAAACGCAATGTGATACGGCGGACATGCCGCAGTACCCAGGGTGCGCATTTTCTCCACCAGGTAATTTTTCAGCTTGCCCGGCGAGAGCAGCGCTTTCGTTTCCTGATAGAGGTAGGTTTTGTTGGCAGAACCGCCACCTTTGGCGATGCACAGGAATTTGTACTCGTCGCCGTCGACGCTGTAGAGATCGATCTGCGCAGGCAGGTTAGTGCCGGTATTGACCTCTTTGTACATATCCAGCGCCGCATTTTGCGAATAACGCAGGTTGTCTTCGATATAAGTGTTATACACGCCGTGCGCCAGCGCCGCTTCGTCACCACCGCCGGTCCAGACACGCTGGCCTTTTTTACCGGTGATAATGGCCGTGCCGGTGTCCTGGCAGGTCGGCAGAATGCCTTTGGCGGCGATATCGGAGTTACGCAGGAATTGCAGTGCCACGTACTTGTCATTTTCGCTGGCCTGCGGGTCGCTCAGGATATCGGCAACCTGCTGCTGATGTGCTGGACGGAGCATAAAGGAGGCATCATGAAACGCGTGTTGCGCCAGTAAGGTCAGCGCCTGCGGATCCACTTTAAGGATCTCCTGCCCTTCGAATTCAGAGACAGAAACATGATCGCGGGTTAACAGGTAATATTCGGTCTGATCCTTACTGAGGGGAAAAGGATCTTGATAATGAAAGGGTTTGTTCGACATTGTTCTCTCACTTACTGCTTCGGTCTGATTATTTGGGCAGGCGTTCCGCTGCCCGCTTAAAAGCGAGTTAGCCTATCCTACACAATTTTTTAACAAAAACTGAGACTAGTACGACTTTTTACATCCGAAGGTTACTTCCACGCGGTTTATTGCTTTAATACCCGAAGTTAATTCCACCTTTTGAATCAGGGCTTGATAATGCAAAAACTCATCAACTCAGTGCAAAACTACGCCTGGGGAAGTAAAACTGCGTTAACGGATCTCTACGGTATCGCGAACCCCAACAACCTGCCGATGGCAGAGCTGTGGATGGGTGCTCACCCGAAGAGCAGCTCAAAAATTGAAGACGCCAGCGGTCAGACACGTTCCCTGCGTGACGTGATCGACGCCGATAAAGCGGCGTTGCTGGGCAGCAAGGTTGCCAACCGTTTTGGCGAGCTGCCGTTCCTGTTTAAAGTGCTGTGTGCCGACCAGCCGCTTTCCATTCAGGTTCACCCGAATAAGAAAGCCTCTGAAATTGGCTTTGCGAAAGAGAACGCCGCGGGTATTCCACTGGATGCCGCAGAGCGTAACTACAAAGATCCTAACCACAAGCCTGAGCTGGTTTTTGCATTGACTCCGTTCCTGGCAATGAACGCATTCCGCGAATTCTCAGAGATTATTTCTCTGCTGCAACCGGTCGCAGGGGCGAATAAAGCCATCGCCCACTTCCTGCAAAATCCGGACGCTGAAGGGTTGAGCCAGCTGTTTGCCAGCCTGCTTAACATGCAGGGCGAAGAAAAAGCGCACGCGATCGCGGTACTGAAAGCCACGCTGAATAGCCAGCAGGGCGAGCCGTGGGACACCATTCGCGTGATCGCAGAGTTTTACCCGGATGACAGCGGTCTGTTCTCCCCGCTGCTGCTGAACGTAGTGAAGCTGAATCCAGGCGAAGCGATGTTCCTGTTTGCTGAAACCCCACACGCCTACCTGCAAGGTGTGGCACTGGAAGTGATGGCAAACTCCGATAACGTGCTGCGCGCTGGCCTGACGCCGAAGTACATCGATATCCCGGAACTGGTTGCTAACGTGAAGTTTGTCGCTAAACCTGCGGCAGAGCTGCTGACGCAGCCGGTGAAACAAGGTGCGGAACTGGACTTCCCTATCCCGGTGGACGATTTTGCGTTCTCTCTGCATGACCTGAGCCAGGCTGAAACCGCCATCGCCCAGGAGAGCGCCGCGATTCTGTTCTGCGTGGAAGGTGAAGCCGTTCTGCATAAAGACACGCAACGCCTGGTGCTGAAGCCGGGTGAGTCAGCGTTTATCGCCGCCAGTGAATCACCGATTAGCGTAAGCGGCACTGGTCGACTGGCGCGAGTTTTCAATAAGCTATAAGCACTTACTGAATTTTTTAACAACTCTTGCTAAGCTAGTTGAAGACTTTATATCACCGGGCGGTTTTTACCGCCTGGTTTCATTTTAGGGATAGTCGCAATGAAAAAATCGGTCGTAGCGGTTGGGGTTATTGTTGCATTAGGCGTGGTCTGGACAGGGGCATCCTGGTTCACCGGAAAACAGCTGGAAGGTCGTCTGGCTGAGATGGTGGCGCAGGCCAATGGCGAAATCAAACGTAGCGCGCCAGAAGCTGGCGTGGAACTGAGTTATCAAAACTATCAGCGCGGCGTGTTTACCAGCCATATGCAGCTGGTCGTCAAGCCGGTGGCAGGTAATGACACCGCGTGGCTGAAACCCGGCCAAAGCGTGGTACTGGACGAAGTCGTGAGCCACGGCCCCCTCCCGCTGGCACAGCTGGCCTCTTTCAATCTGATCCCGTCGATGGCGTCGGTAAAAACCGTTCTGGTGAATAACGACATCACAAAACCACTGTTCGATATTGCGAAAAATACCTCGCCATTTGAGATTGATACCCGCATCGGTTATGCCGGAGACACCAGCTCAAATATTGTGCTGAAAGCGCTGAACTACGAAAACGGTAACGAGAAAGTGGCCTTCAGCGGCGGCCATTTCCAGCTGGACGCCGATCGTGATGGCAACGTCTTCACCCTGACCGGTGAAGCGCAGAGTGGCCTGGTGAATGCGGTTAACGAGTACGACCAGAAGGTTCAGCTCACGTTCAACAATCTGAAAGCCGACGGCAACAGCCGCATGACCAGCTTTGACGAGCGCATTGGCGACCAGAAAATCAGCCTGGAAAAGCTTGCCATCGCGGTTGAAGGTAAAGAGATGGGCGTGCTGGAAGGGATGGATCTGAACGGCAAAACCGATGTCTCCAAAGACGGTAAGAGCATCAATACCCAACTGGATTACAACCTGAAGAGCCTGAAGGTACAAAATCAGGATCTGGGCACCGGTAAACTGTCGCTGAAAATTGGCAACATTGACGGTGCCGCATGGCACGAGTTCAGCCAGAAATACAGCAAAGAGAGCCAGGCGCTGTTGACGGATGCCGCACTGAAACAAAACCCTGAAGTTTATCAGCAGCAGGCGATGGCCGTGCTGTTCAACAATCTGCCGATTCTGCTGAAAGGCGATCCGGTGATTACCGTTGCGCCGCTGAGCTGGAAAAACAGCAAAGGTGAAACCAGCTTTAACCTATCGCTGTTCCTGAAAGATCCTTCCACCGCCACGGGTGAGCCACAGACGCTGTCCCAGGAAGTGGACCGCACCGTGAAATCGCTCGACAGCAAGCTGACGATTCCGATGGATATGGCCACCGAGCTGATGACCCAGGTCGCGAAGCTCGAAGGTTATGGTGATGAGGATGCCGGTAAGCTGGCGAACCAGCAGGTGAAAGGCCTGGCGGCGATGGGCCAAATGTTCCGCATCACCAAACTGGAAGACAACACCATTTCAACCAGCCTGCAATATGCAAACGGCCAGGTGACACTCAACGGCGATAAAATGCCACTGGAAGATTTTGTCGGAATGTTCGGGATGCCTGCGTTGGGAATGCCAGAACCGGCGGAACCAGCCGATCCGGCAGCGCCAACAGCACCGCAGCAGTAATCGAAAAAGCCCCTCCCGAGGGGCTTTTTTATGGCTGGAAATCAACACCCTGTTGCCAGCGATTTTCCCAGTGCGCCAGATATTTCTGCGCAAGTTCAGGCGCATGATGGATAACAATGACATTCTCAGAATTCAGATATTCAGCTGATTTCGCGAAGTTAAACGAGCCGGTTTCTACCGTGTCCCCATCCACAACGATCGTTTTGTCATGCTGAATGCGGTAGTGATTATCCGTGCGCAGCTTTACGCCGTTTTGAGTGATATAACGCATGGCCGCCAGGCTTTTGGCACTGGTGTTTCCCTCTTCATCAATCACCACCCGCACATCCACCCCGCGCTTTTGCGCGTCCACCAGCGCGGTCATCACATCAGGCGCGCTAAAAGAGAACGCCATCATACGAATCGACTTCTTCGCCTTATTGATGGTTTTAAGTACAAGCGCCTGCGCCCCGCCTTCAGGAGAGAATCCAACTTCGATATCGCTGGAGGCGTAAGAAACAAGCGGGATAAAGGTTAATGCCAGAAGAGTCGTGAGGATCCGCATGGGCAAGCCTGGTGAAAAAATGAGGTGGAGAATATGCCTCGTTTTGATGCGCACACGGTTGATCCGGATCACACTTTATTGCCGGGTAGCGGCTGCGCCTTACCCGGCCGACGAACAGCAAACGTAAACCGGGCTGAAGACTACTTCACCGGCACCAGACGTGCTGCCACAATCTGATGCCCGGCCTGTACCTCGGTGTTGTCGATTCGCTGCATGATTCGGTCAGCCAGCGAGTGCCCCATCTCGCGTGCGGGTGTGGTTGCCCAGACGATGGGCAGGTCGTCCAGGGCATTTTCGCCGACATCAGCAAAAGCCCCTAACGCTACCTGCTGGCCAAAGAAGGTTTCAACGCCCCCTTCACCGCTCTGACGCCCCGCACGGATAAGGCCAAACCATGCCCCCATCGCAATGGTATCGTTGTAGCAAATCACGGCGCTGATCGTAGGGTTGCGGCGCAGCATGGCCCCAATCACTTCGGCGGCCTGTTTCTGGCTGGATTCGCACTCCACCACCCATTCACTGTGGAACGGCAGCCCATATTTAATCAGCGTGGCGCAATATCCCCCCACCCGTTCAGCCCGCGTCAGGGAGGAGCTTTTCCCGCCCAGCCAGGCGATGCGCTGATGGCCGCGACGAATAAGATGTTCGGTCAGCATTTGTGCCGCCTGCATATTGTCGGGCCGCAGCGTATCGGCTTCGTCAAGGTAACTGGCACGCGATGCAAACACCAGAGGTACGCCTTTTGCGGCGGCCCGCTCGCACAGTTCACTGCCGACACCGGACGCCCCGGCGATAATCACACCATCAACACCCTGCGTCAGCAGCATATCCAGACGCTGAAGAAGTTGGTCGGCCTCGCGCCCGCCGTGCAGCAAAAATACCATCCGCCCCTGCGCTTCCAGCGCTTCAGTCAGCCCGGCGGTCAGTTCGGCGTAAAACGGTGAGGTCAGATCGCGCACAATCAAACCAATCACACCGCTTTGCCCGCCGCGAAGCGCCGATGCCTGGCGATTACGCACAAAACCCAGCTGCTCGACAGCCTCGTTAACTCGCTGACCCGTGGCGGAAGAGATGCGCCCTTTTCCGCTCAGAACCAGCGAAACGGTGCTGACAGACACGCCCGCCGCCAGAGCGACATCGTTGATGGTGATTTTTTTCGCTACAGCCATGTGTTGGCGTGACTCCCTGATAATGAGATCGGTAAAACGTTTTATCAATACGTTATCTTTATACTCTCTGCCAAAGCCTGAGAATGTGATTTAGCGCGCACTAAAGTTTGATAAAACGTTTTATCTTCTCGCAGCATTGAAGCAGATAAACCTATTTTAACAATAAAGGAGTCGTTTTATGACGGCGAAAGCAGCACAAAAAATATCGCTGTGGGAATTTTTCCAGCAACTGGGTAAAACCTTTATGCTGCCCGTGGCACTCCTCTCCTTCTGCGGGATCATGCTGGGGATCGGCAGCTCACTGAGCAGTAATGATGTTATTACGCTGATCCCGTTCCTCGGCAACCCTGTGTTGCAGGCGATCTTCATCTGGATGAGTAAGGTCGGCTCCTTTGCATTTAGCTTCCTGCCGGTGATGTTCTGTATCGCTATCCCGCTCGGGCTGGCGCGCGAAAACAAAGGCGTTGCCGCCTTCGCCGGGTTTGTTGGTTACGCGGTGATGAACCTCGCCGTTAACTTCTGGCTGACGGCAAAAGGCATCCTGCCAACAACCGATGCCGCCGTACTGAAAGCGAACAACATTCAGAGCGTCATTGGTATTCAGTCTATCGATACCGGTATTTTGGGTGCGGTGATCGCGGGCGTCATTATCTGGATGCTGCACGAACGCTTCCACAATATCCGCCTGCCGGATGCGCTGGCGTTCTTCGGTGGCACACGCTTTGTCCCGATTATTACCCTGGTGGTAATGGGCCTGTTTGGTCTGATCATTCCGCTGATTTGGCCGGTCTTTGCACTGGGTATTAACGGAATCGGGCGCATCATTAACGGTGCCGGTGATTTTGGCCCGATGATCTTTGGTACGGGCGAGCGTCTGCTGCTGCCGTTCGGCCTGCAACATATCCTCGTGGCGCTGATCCGCTTTACCGAAGCGGGCGGTACCATGGATGTGTGTGGTCACGATGTCAGCGGTGCGTTGACCATCTTCCAGGCGCAGCTGAGCTGCCCGACCACTCACGGCTTCTCTGAGAGCGCAACCCGCTTCCTGTCACAGGGTAAAATGCCAGCCTTCCTCGGCGGCCTTCCAGGTGCGGCGCTGGCGATGTACCACTGCGCACGCCCAGAAAACCGTCATAAAATTAAAGGCCTGCTGATTTCCGGCGTGATTGCCTGCGTTGTGGGTGGCACAACCGAGCCTATCGAATTCCTGTTCCTGTTTGTTGCGCCGGTGCTGTATCTCATCCACGCGGTGCTGACCGGTCTGGGCTTTACCGTTATGGCGGTGCTGGGCGTGACTATCGGTAACACCGACGGCAACGTGATCGACTTTGTGGTGTTCGGCATCCTGCACGGTCTGTCGACCAAATGGTATCTGGTGCCGGTGGTGGCGGCTATCTGGTTCGCGGTGTACTACGGGATCTTCCGCTTTGCCATCACCCGCTTTAACCTGAAAACTCCGGGTCGCGATGCGGATACCGCCACCAGCGTTGAACAAGCCGTTGCCGGTACGGTGGGCAAATCTGGCTATAACACCCCTGCTATTCTGGCGGCGCTGGGCGGTGCGGATAACATTACCTCACTGGATAACTGTATTACCCGCCTGCGTCTGTCGGTTAACGATATGTCGAAAGTCGATACCAATGCCCTGAAGGCCAACCGCGCTATCGGTGTGGTACAGTTAAATCAGCATAATTTGCAGGTTGTCATCGGCCCACAGGTGCAGTCAGTCAAAGATGAGCTGGCGACCCTGATGCGAACAGTAGAAGCCTGATGCCTCACCCCCTCTTCGTGAGGGGGTTTTACTTTAAGGACCAACGCGATGTTTGATTTTTCTACCGTTGTAGACAGACACGGCACCTGGTGCACCCAGTGGGATTATGTTGCCGACCGTTTCGGCGCCGCCGACCTGCTGCCGTTTACCATTTCGGATATGGATTTTGCCACCGCGCCCTGCATAACCGAGGCATTACATCAACGCATCAGCCACGGTGTATTCGGCTACAGCCGCTGGAAAAATGATGAGTTTCTTGCCGCCGTGGCACACTGGTTCCAGCAGCGTTTTAACAGCCGCATTGATACTGAGTCCATTGTTTATGGCCCATCGGTCATTTACATGGTGTCGGAGCTAATTCGTATCTGGTCAGACGCGGGCGACGGCGTTGTGGTACATACTCCGGCCTATGATGCCTTTTACAATGCCATCAACGGCAATCAGCGCACCGTGGTGCCCGTGGCGATGGAGAAAGATGCCGCAGGCTGGCAGGGCAATATGGCAGCACTGGAAGCCGCTCTCGCCAGGCCGGAAAACAAAATCCTGCTGCTGTGCAGCCCGCAGAACCCAACCGGTAAAGTATGGACGCGGGAAGAACTGCACAAAATGGCAGAACTGTGCGCGAGATATGACGTGGCAGTCATCAGCGATGAAATCCATATGGATATGGTGTGGGGTGAGCACCGCCATACCTCGTGGAACGAAGTTGCACTCGGGAAATGGGCGCTGCTGACCTCTGGATCCAAGAGCTTTAACATTCCGGCGCTTACCGGTGCATACGGTTTGATTGGCGATAATGATAGCCGTCATGCCTACCTGAGCGCGCTGAAAGGCCGCGATGGGCTCTCTTCCCCTTCCGTGCTGGCGCTGACCGCGCACATTGCGGCTTATGAGCAAGGCGCCCCCTGGCTGGATGCTTTACGCCGTTATCTGGAAGAAAACCTGCACTATGTTGCGCGTGAATTGAACAGTGCTTTTCCGAATCTGAACTGGCAGCCCCCTCAGGCGACTTATCTTGCCTGGATAGACTTAAGTCCTCTGGGGATTGATGACAAAGCACTGCAAAAAGTCCTGATTGAGCAGCAAAAAGTTGCCATCATGCCGGGATATACCTACGGCGAAGAGGGAAACGGTTTTGTGCGCCTTAACGCCGGATGCCCGCGCAGCAAGCTTGAACAAGGGGTTCAGCGGCTCATCGCCGGGATTAAGGCACTTCGTTAATTCATTTGCGCAACGGAATATTCCATTGCGCAAATAGCTTTTTGCCTCGTTTTGTTTTTATAATATGGCGCACTTTAACCAGAAAAGAGTGCGACCATGATTGATACAAGCCTTCCTTTAACTGATATTCATCGTCACCTTGACGGTAACATTCGTGCCCAAACCATTCTCGATCTTGGCCGCCAGTTCAATTTAACTCTTCCTGCTCAGACACTTGAAACCTTGATCCCGCATGTTCAGGTCACGTCGAATGAACCGGATCTGGTCAGTTTCCTGAGCAAGCTCGACTGGGGGGTGAAGATGCTGGCCTCCCTGGATGCCTGCCGCCGTGTTGCTTTCGAAAACATTGAAGATGCTGCGCGTAACGGCCTGCACTACGTCGAACTGCGTTTTTCACCTGGCTATATGGCGATGACCCACAACCTGCCAGTGGCTGGCGTGGTTGAAGCGGTAATTGAAGGCGTGCGTGAAGGCTGCAAGGCATTCGACGTCCAGGCCCGCCTGATTGGTATTATGAGCCGTACGTTCGGTGAAGCGGCCTGTTTGCAGGAGCTGGAAGCGCTGCTCGCGCACCGGGATCAAATCACCGCCATTGACCTGGCGGGCGATGAACTGGGCTTCCCGGGCAGCCTGTTCCTCTCCCACTTCAACCGCGCACGTGATGCCGGCTGGCACATTACCGTCCATGCGGGGGAAGCTGCTGGTCCGGAAAGCATCTGGCAGGCTATCCGTGAGCTGGGCGCCGAGCGTATTGGTCACGGCGTTAAAGCCGTTGAAGATCGCGCTCTGATGGATTTCCTTGCCGAACAGCGCATCGGGATTGAATCCTGCCTGACGTCCAACATCCAGACCAGCACCGTGCCAACGCTTGCGCAGCATCCGCTGAAAACCTTCCTGGAGCACGGCGTACTGGCATCGCTGAACACCGATGATCCGGCGGTACAGGGTGTCGATATTATTCACGAATATACCATTGCCGCACCGCAGGCTGGTCTGAGCCGCGAACAGATTCGCCAGGCGCAGATTAACGGGCTGGAAATTGCCTTCTTAACGCCTGTGGAAAAACAGGCGCTGAAAGATAAAGTGGCTCGCGGCTAAGCCATGTGCCGGGTAGCGTGTGCCTGCCCGGCCCTTAGCGTTATGCCAGACAAAGCGTTGCGCGATGTTTGGCAGATTCAATCCCCAGCTCAATCAGCTCCATAATCTGAATGGCCTGGCTTGCCGGAACCGGATTTTCCCCCGTGCCATTTAGCGCATCGCGGATCCCCGCATAATAAGCCGGGTAGTTGCCAGGCATCGTCAGTAAGGTTTCCTGAACCTGCTCCTCACCTTCGAAGCGTGTGAATACGCCATCGCGCATATCGTAGCCCCAGTCTTCCTGCGGCAGACGCTCACCATTTTTCAGACGGTCTTCTTGCGGGTCTAGACCAAACTTCACGTAGCTGCCGCGCGTACCATGGATGATATAACGCGCAGATTCCGCAGCCGCCAGCATGGTGGCGTGCAGGACAATGCGCCGTTGCGGATAACTTAAAATCGCGTGGAAGTAATCTGTTGTCTGCGCTCCCGGCCGCAGCTGTGCCAGGTCAACGGTCAGGCTCACCGGCAAACCAAACAGATTCACTGCCTGATCGAGCAAATGTGGCCCTAAGTCGTACCAGATACCGCTCCCGGGGCCAGCCTGCTCGCGCCAGCGGTCACGTACCTGAGGACGGAAACGGTCAAAGTGCGATTCGAAATACGCAATTTCGCCGAGCGCACCTTCGCTTATTAGCGATTTGACGGTGAGAAAATCACTGTCCCAGCGGCGGTTATGAAATACCGAAAGCAACCGACCCGCACTTTTCGCCTGCGCATCCAGCTCTCTTGCCTGTGACAACGTCACGGTAAAGGGTTTATCCACCACCACATGTTTACCCGCTTCCATTGCGGCTTTTGCCAGCGGGAAGTGGGTATCGTTTGGCGTGGGGATCACAATCAAATCAAGATCCGGATTGTTAAACAGATGCTTTGGCTCAGAAACCACAGGAACCGACGGCCAGTCGGCATGGACTTTTCCTGCATCGCTGCTTGAAATCGCGGCCAGTTCCATGCCTGAAGTTCCGGCAATCAGAGGGGCGTGAAATGTTTTACTCGCGTACCCATAACCAATAAGCCCGACACGGATGTTGTCATTCATATTGTTACCCTCTCAGCTGATGTTCTTATTTCACACTGGCTATTCTGATGTCTGAACAGATTAATAATGTGCCATATGACTTAAAATAGCATCCTGTGCCGGTTATTTTTGTTACATAGATTTAACCTGCTAATTTTCTTTAAGGAAACCGTTCCCAAAGCGCTTGCCGTGACGAATGTTGCGCTGTAACATTTGCAATCTGTATTTATGGATAAATTACAAACACGAATCATGACGTCAATAATTAATCGAATCATTGAATTAGCGGGATGGATTGTCCTTGGAGTTTCGGTCGTGCTGCTGGGTGTTGCCAGCCATATCGATAACTACCAGCCGCCGGAGCCTGTCACAGTCGCACAACCGAAATAACCTCAACGCGGTAATAAAGAGTGACATATTATGTCAGTTTCATATTGCCAGCCGTGTTGAACAGGGTTAACCTTCTCATCCAGGCATCGTCTGATGCCTGAATCATTCAGCAAAGAAAACTCCTAATTTAGTCGCATTACCTGAGTGGGCAGTTTACGTCTTTATTAATCCGTTTATTATTCGAACGAATTACCTTCACTGGTATTACTCACTTTTATATGGAAACTCATTAATATGACAGTTCAGGACTATTTATTAAAATTTCGCAAGATCAATTCGCTTGAGAGCCTGGAAAAACTGTTTGACCATCTGAACTACACGCTGTCGGATAATCAGGAAATCATCAATATGTATCGCGCAGCCGATCACCGCCGTGCAGAGCTCGTCTCTGGTGGCCGGTTGTTCAATGTTGGCGAAGTCCCTAAGTCTGTATGGCGTTACGTACTATAAGAAAGTAGCCATCCGCGCGAAATGTTATATACTCTGCGCCCTGCAAATTGGCTATATAACGTTTCGCGCAGACTTATGGGAGAGAACATGACCGCATCGCCTGGAGAAAAAATCGGAGGCTGGTTAATCGCCCCGCTGGCATGGCTGCTGGTTGCATTATTAAGCGCATCTCTGGCGCTTCTGCTCTATACCACCGCACTGATTACCCCTCATGCGATCCAGACCCTGATGTCTCAGAGTACGGGCAAAATTGCGCTGTGGTTTGCGTCGTTCGTCTTCGCGATAGGCATGTGGTATTACACACTGTGGCTGACCATCGCCTTCTTTAAGCGCCGTCAGAGTGTGCCTAAACACTATATTATCTGGCTGCTGATCTCTGTGCTGCTGGCGGTGAAAGCCTTTGCTTTCTCACCCGTGTCTGATGCGCTGGCCGTTCGTCAGCTGCTTTTCCCGCTGCTGGCGGCATCACTGTTGGTCCCCTATTTCAAACGCTCGTCGCGCGTGAAAAAAACCTTCGTGAACCCGTAATAACCTTACAGTTATCCTGTTGTCGCCTGTTCTGGTTTATCCGATAATAGGCGGCTTTTTTATTTCAGGCTGAATAATGACCGATTACTTACTGCTCTTTGTCGGAACTGTGCTGGTTAACAACTTCGTACTGGTGAAGTTCCTTGGCCTGTGCCCGTTTATGGGCGTATCCAAAAAGCTGGAAACAGCAATGGGCATGGGGCTGGCGACCACCTTCGTCATGACGCTGGCGTCTATTTGCGCCTGGTGGATTGATACCTGGATACTCATCCCGCTCGGTTTAACCTATCTGCGTACGCTGGCCTTTATTCTGGTTATCGCGGTTGTGGTGCAATTTACCGAAATGGTCGTGCGCAAGACCAGCCCGGCGCTTTATCGCCTGCTGGGCATCTTCCTGCCGCTGATTACCACCAACTGCGCCGTACTTGGCGTGGCGCTGCTGAACATCAACCTCGGGCATAATTTCATGCAATCGGCGCTGTACGGTTTCTCCGCAGCGGTCGGTTTCTCTCTGGTCATGGTGCTGTTTGCCTCTATTCGTGAGCGCCTGGCGGCAGCGGATATCCCTGCGCCGTTTCGCGGAAATGCCATTGCGCTGGTGACCGCAGGTTTAATGTCTCTGGCCTTTATGGGCTTTAGTGGTCTGGTGAAGTTGTAATGAATGCTATCTGGATTGCCATCGCTTCTATCAGCGTACTGGGATTAGTGTTTGGCCTTATTCTGGGCTATGCCTCCCGCCGCTTCGCGGTTGAGGACGATCCGGTTGTTGAAAAAATTGATGAGCTTTTGCCGCAAAGCCAGTGTGGCCAGTGCGGCTATCCTGGCTGCCGCCCTTATGCCGAGGCGGTCGGTGTGCAGGGTGAGAAAATCAACCGCTGTGCGCCGGGTGGCGAAGCGGTAATGCTGAAAATTGCCGCGTTGCTTAACGTTGATCCACAGCCCACTGATGGCGATGCGGATGTGCAGGAGCCCGTCCGCGTGCTGGCTGTTATTGACGAAGCTAACTGTATCGGCTGCACCAAATGTATTCAGGCGTGTCCTGTCGACGCCATTGTCGGCGCAACCCGCGCCATGCACACCGTTGTGGCGGATTTGTGCACCGGCTGTAACCTCTGCGTCGCGCCTTGCCCGACGCAATGTATCGAGTTACGCCCGGTCGAAACGACTACCGATAGCTGGAAGTGGGATCTTCAGACCATTCCGGTTCGCATCATTCCTGTGGAACAACATGCTTAAGTTATTTTCTGCTTTCAGAAAAGAGAAGATTTGGGACTTTGATGGCGGCATTCATCCGCCAGAAATGAAAACCCAGTCTAACGGCACCCCGCTGCGTCAAATTCCGCTGGCGACCCGCTACGTTATGCCGCTGAAACAGCATATTGGCGCTGAGGGTGAGCTGTGTGTGAAAGAAGGCGATATTGTCCTGCGCGGCCAGCCGCTGACCTTTGGTCGCGGACGTATGCTGCCCGTACACGCGCCAACCTCCGGTAAAGTGGTGTCGATTGCACCGCATACCGTTGCGCACCCTTCTGCGCTCTCTGAGCTGAGCGTCATTATCGAAGCTGATGGCGAAGACCGCTGGATCGACCGCGATGGCTGGAGCGACTACACCGCCCGCAGCCGCGACGCGCTCATTGAACGTATCCATCAGTTTGGCGTGGCCGGTCTTGGCGGTGCGGGCTTCCCGACGGGAAGCAAACTGCGCGGTGGCGGTGATAAAATCCAGACCTTAATTATCAACGCTGCGGAATGCGAGCCTTACATCACCGCGGATGACCGTCTGATGCAGGATTGTGCTGCGCAGGTTGTGGAAGGTATTCGCATCCTCGCCCACATTCTGCAACCGCGCGAAGTGCTGATCGGCATTGAAGATAACAAACCGCAGGCGATTTCCATGCTGCGTGCGGTGCTGGCAGGCAGCCACGACATTGGCCTGCGCGTTATTCCAACCAAGTATCCTTCCGGCGGCGCAAAACAACTGACGCAGATTTTGACCGGCAAACAAGTTCCGCACGGCGGGCGCTCGTCCGACATCGGCGTACTGATGCAAAACGTGGGTACCGCCTATGCGGTGAAACGCGCGGTTATTGACGGCGAACCGCTGACTGAGCGTGTTGTCACCCTGACTGGTGAATCGGTTTCTCGCCCGGGTAACGTCTGGGCACGTTTAGGCACACCGGTACGTCACCTGCTGGAGCAGGCCGGTTTTTGTGCCGGTAGTGAACAGATGGTGATCATGGGCGGCCCGCTGATGGGCTTTACCCTGCCCTGGCTGGATGTCCCGGTCGTTAAAATTACTAACTGCCTGCTCGCCCCTTCTGCTACAGAGATGGGTGAAGAGCAGGAAGAGAAAGGCTGTATTCGCTGTAGCGCCTGCGCTGACGCTTGCCCGGCGGATCTTCTGCCACAACAATTGTACTGGTACAGCAAAGGCCAGCTGCACGATAAAGCCACAGCACACAATCTTGCCGACTGCATAGAGTGCGGCGCCTGTGCCTGGGTATGCCCAAGCAACATTCCGCTGGTGCAGTATTTCCGCCAGGAGAAGGCCGAAATTTACGCCATCTCGATGGAAGAGAAACGTGCGGCAGAAGCAAAAGCCCGCTTTGAAGCGCGTCAGGCCCGTCTTGAGCGCGAGAAAGCGGCGCGTCAGGAACGCCATAAACAAGCAGCCGTGCAGCCCGCAGAGAAAGATCAGGATGCGATTAACGCCGCTCTGGCGCGCGTTCGCGAGAAAAAAGCTTCGGCCACTCAGCCCGTGGTGATCCCGGCGGGGGCAAAACCGGATAACAGTGAAGCGATTGCCGCGCGTGAAGCTCGCAAGGCAGAAGCCCGCGCTCGTCAGGCGGAAAAAGCGCAAAACGCACAGCCGGAAACAGCAGCCGACCCGCGTAAAGCGGCCGTCGAAGCGGCCATTGCCCGGGCCAAAGCGCGTAAAGCTGAACAACAGGACGTTGTAGTGGCACCAGAAGCACCGGTTGATCCGCGCAAAGCCGCTGTTGAAGCCGCTATTGCCCGGGCTAAAGCACGTAAAGCTGAACAACAGGACGTTGTAGTGGCACCAGAAGCACCCGTTGATCCGCGCAAAGCCGCTGTTGAAGCTGCTATTGCCCGGGCCAAAGCGCGCAAAGCAGAACAACAGGACGTCGTTGTGGCACCTGAGGTGCCTGTTGACCCGCGTAAAGCTGCTGTCGAAGCCGCTATCGCCCGGGCTAAAGCGCGTAAAGCAGAACAACAAGTACAACATGCAGAGCCTGAAGCCCCTGTTGACCCGCGCAAGGCTGCAGTAGAAGCTGCCATCGCCCGGGCCAAAGCCCGTAAAGCGGCACAGCAGGAAGAGCAGCCTCAAGCCGCAAACGACGACCCACGCAAAGCCGCAGTCGCTGCCGCGATTGCGCGCGTTCAGGCAAAGAAAGCCGCGCAGCAAGCAGTTAACGAGGATTAAATGGTTTTCAGAATCGCAAGTTCCCCTTACACCCATAACCAGCGCCAGACATCGCGCATTATGATGCTGGTTTGCCTGGCGGCCCTGCCGGGTATCGCCGTGCAGTTTTGGTTTTTCGGCTGGGGAACCCTTTTCCAGTTAGTCCTGGGTTGTGCTACCGCATTAGCGGCGGAAGCGCTGGTTCTGAAATTGCGCAAGATGGATGTCACCCGCATCCTCAGCGACAACTCAGCACTGTTGACCGGCCTGCTGCTGGCCATCAGTATCCCGCCCTTCGCTCCGTGGTGGATGGTGGTACTGGGCACCGTGTTTGCCGTGATTATCGCAAAACAGCTTTATGGCGGCCTAGGGCATAACCCGTTTAACCCGGCGATGATCGGCTATGTGGTGTTGCTTATCTCTTTCCCGGTGCAGATGACCAGTTGGCTACCACCGCATGAAATTGCTGCAACCGTGCCTGGTTTTATGGATGCGCTCCACGTTATTTTCACCGGCCACACGGCGCTGGGTGCGGATATGACCACGCTGCGTCTGGGTGTGGATGGCATCAGCCAGGCGACTCCGCTGGATACCTTTAAAACCTCACTTCACGCCGGGCACAGCGTTGAGCAGATCATGAAATCGGCCATCTACAGCGGCGTGCTCGCCGGTGCAGGCTGGCAGTGGGTGAATCTGGCTTATCTGTTGGGTGGCGTGTTCCTGCTGTGGCAAAAGGCAATTCGCTGGCATATTCCGGTCAGTTTCCTGGTGACACTTGCCATCTGCTCCACCCTGGGCTGGGTGTTTTCTCCGGAATCCCTGGCCAGCCCGCAGATGCACCTGCTCTCAGGTGCGACCATGCTGGGTGCCTTCTTCATTCTGACCGACCCGGTGACCGCATCGACCACCAACCGTGGCCGTTTGATCTTCGGCGCCCTGGCGGGGCTGCTGGTGTGGCTTATCCGCAGTTTTGGCGGCTATCCTGATGGCGTGGCGTTTGCTGTCCTGCTCGCCAACATCACCGTTCCGCTTATCGACTACTACACGCGTCCACGCGTGTACGGCCACCGCTAGGAGCCTGCTATGCTGAAAACGATGCAAAAACACGGCGTCACGCTGGCCATCTTTGCTGCGGTGCTGACCGGGCTGACGGCGCTGGTGAATGCGCTGACCAAGACGACCATTGAAGAACAGGCGACAAAGCAACAGAAGGCCCTGTTCGACCAGGTTATCCCGGCAGAATTCTACGATAATGACCTGCAAAAAAGCTGTTTTGTGGTTCAGGCAGCCCCGTTAGGGAAAGGTTCGCACCGGATTTTTATCGCTCGTAAAGGGGATAAAGCCGTGGGTGCCGTGATGGAAGCCACCGCGCCAGACGGTTACTCCGGAGCCATACAGCTGCTGGTCGGCACTGATTTTTCCGGTACGGTTCTGGGTACGCGTGTGACAGAGCACCACGAAACACCCGGTCTTGGTGACAAAATTGAGCTGCGTTTAAGCGACTGGATTTTGCATTTCGCAGGCAAAGTGATCCATGGTGAAGATGATACTGCCTTTGCGGTGAAGAAAGATGGCGGCGAATTCGACCAGTTTACCGGCGCCACCATCACACCGCGTGCGGTGGTCAACGCCGTAAAACGTGCCGGGCTGTATGCCGAAACGCTGCCCGCGCAGATCAACAATCTTCCGGCCTGTGAGGAGTAATCATGAGCCAGGTTAAAGAGGTTATTGTCCAGGGGCTGTGGAAGAATAACTCCGCACTGGTGCAACTACTGGGGATGTGTCCGCTGCTGGCGGTCACATCGACCGCAACCAACGCACTCGGGCTGGGCCTTGCGACAACGCTAGTGCTGACCCTGACGAACCTGTCCATCTCTGCACTACGCCGCTGGACACCATCAGAAATCCGTATTCCGATTTACGTGATGATCATCGCCTCGGTGGTGAGTATCGTGCAAATGCTGATTAACGCCTACGCGTTTGGTCTGTACCAGTCGCTCGGGATCTTCATTCCGCTTATCGTGACCAACTGTATTGTGGTTGGGCGTGCTGAAGCCTTTGCGGTGAAAAACAGCCCGGCGATGTCTGCGCTGGACGGTTTCTCCATCGGTATGGGCGCAACCTGCGCCATGTTTGTCCTCGGTTCGATCCGTGAAATTCTGGGGAACGGTACGCTGTTTGACGGCGCAGATGCCCTGCTGGGTGGTTGGGCAAAAGCATTGCGCATCGAAGTGTTCCACACGGACACGCCGTTCCTGCTGGCCATGCTGCCACCTGGCGCATTTATTGGCCTTGGAATGATGCTGGCGATAAAATATCTCATTGATGAGAAACGTAAACGCCGCGCCGCTGAGCGCAGCGTTCAGGAAGGGATACCCGAGAAAGCCTCATGAACAAAGAGAAACGCATTGCAATCCTGACCCGGCTGCGGGATGAAAACCCGCACCCGACAACAGAGCTGAACTTTAACTCACCGTTCGAGCTGCTGATTGCCGTGCTGCTCTCTGCACAGGCCACGGACGTGAGCGTCAATAAAGCGACTGCCCTGCTCTACCCGGTCGCCAACACGCCGCAGGCGATGCTGGAGCTCGGTGTTGAGGGCGTAAAGTCCTATATCAAGACCATCGGCCTGTTTAACAGCAAGGCCGAGAACGTTATTAAGACCTGCCGGATTTTGCTTGAACAGCATGGTGGCGAGGTGCCTGAAGATCGCGCAGCGCTCGAGGCATTACCCGGTGTAGGCCGGAAAACCGCCAACGTTGTGCTTAACACGGCATTTGGCTGGCCAACGATCGCTGTCGATACCCATATCTTCCGCGTTTCAAACCGCACTAACTTCGCCCCTGGCAAAAATGTCGAGCAGGTTGAAGAGAAACTGCTCAAAGTGGTTCCCGCCGAATTTAAGGTTGATTGCCACCACTGGCTGATCCTGCACGGGCGTTATACCTGCATTGCGCGCAAGCCGCGCTGCGGCTCCTGCATCATTGAAGACCTCTGCGAATTTAAAGAAAAAGTGTATCCCTGAATCCTTTTTCGCTTTCTGAGCTCATATCAAATGGTTATGAAAGGAAGCTCTCACTATGAACCTTCCTTTCGGCCACTTATTGTCCGCATTAGCCATCCTTGACCCTGTCGATTGTTCGGTCATTTAACACTCAAACAGGTTAATTGTTTTTTCATCACCAAAAATTTCTATACATCTGTGATCAAGATCACTCTGATAACTCCATGTTGGATTTTTGTTGTGAAAAGCTGTGTAAACCCTTTGCCAGACAATATTTAACCGTTCCTTTACCGCAGATAAGACCAGTCATTTTTCAGAATATGGGCTATATCACTGGCTATGAGGTCAAATAGCAGAACATATTGCCGAATACGGGTTTTTTGGGGTTTGTGGCAGTGAAAAAAACCAACAATCCTTAACCAATGAAATTTAACGCTGAATAACATTTGCATGACCCGAGTATTATACCGCCCCAGATATATGTAACAGATTATTACAAACGTATTGCCAGATGGGTCAGGATAGTGAACATTACCCGCCGTTTCCCCTCCCAATATAACTATAAGGCGGATGGACTACGGTCATCACGCTATGAACACCCCCGTTAATATGGGATGTAAAAAAAGAGGTATATGTGTCTACTGCAAACAATAAACCAACAGATGAGAGCATAAGTCTTAACGCTTTCAAACAACCTAAAGCGTTCTATCTCATCTTCTCTATCGAGTTATGGGAGCGTTTTGGTTACTACGGCCTGCAAGGGATCATGGCGGTTTACCTGGTTAAACAACTGGGTATGTCCGAAGCAGATTCCATCACGCTGTTCTCTTCATTCAGTGCTCTGGTGTACGGTCTGGTCGCTATCGGCGGCTGGCTGGGTGATAAAGTTCTGGGTACCAAACGTGTCATCATGCTGGGCGCAATCGTCCTGGCAATCGGTTATGCACTGGTTGCATGGTCCGGTCACGATGCGGCTGTGGTCTACATGGGTATGGCGACTATTGCAGTCGGTAACGGTCTGTTCAAAGCGAACCCGTCTTCACTGCTTTCTACCTGCTACAGCAAAGATGACCCGCGTCTGGACGGTGCATTCACCATGTACTACATGTCCGTGAACATCGGTTCCTTCTTCTCTATGCTGGCAACGCCATGGCTGGCCGCGAAATTCGGCTGGAGCGTTGCGTTCTCCCTGTCTGTTGTCGGGATGCTGATCACCGTTGTTAACTTCGCTTTCTGCAAGAAGTGGGTTAAAGACTACGGTTCAAAACCAGACTTCGAACCTGTGCATGTGGGCAAACTGCTGGCAACCATCGTGGGTATTGTGATCCTCGCGGCAATCGCCACCTGGCTGCTGCACAACCAGGGCGTGGCACGTGCTGTGCTGGGCGTGGTTGCACTGGGTATCGTCTGCATCTTCGCGAAAGAAGCATTCGCCATGCAGGGCGCTGCGCGCCGTAAGATGATTGTTGCGTTCATCCTGATGCTGGAAGCGATTATCTTCTTCGTGCTCTATAGCCAGATGCCAACGTCTCTGAACTTCTTCGCTATCCGTAACGTTGAGCACTCTATTCTGGGGATCGCGTTCGAGCCGGAGCAGTATCAGGCCCTGAACCCGTTCTGGATCATGATTGGTAGCCCGATTCTGGCCGCTATCTATAACAAGATGGGTGACCGACTGCCAATGCCGCACAAGTTCGCGATTGGTATGGTGCTGTGCTCTGGTGCGTTCCTGGTGCTGCCACTGGGTACCAAATTTGCGACCGACGCAGGTATCGTCTCCGTTAACTGGCTGATCCTGAGCTATGCTCTCCAGTCTATTGGTGAACTGATGATCTCCGGTCTGGGTCTGGCGATGGTTGCTCAGCTGGTACCACAGCGTCTGATGGGCTTCATCATGGGTAGCTGGTTCCTGACCACTGCCGGTGCAGCGATTATCGCTGGTAAGATTGCTAACCTGATGGCCGTTCCAGAGAACGTAACCGACCCACTGGTTTCTCTGAACGTCTACGGTACGGTATTCATGCAGATTGGTGTGGCTACCGCAGTTATCGCTGTGCTGATGCTGCTGACTGCACCTAAACTGAATCGTATGACTCAGGACGACGACAAAACTGCTAAAGCGACCAAAACCGCAACAGCATAATGTCATCGGGGAACGACTGAACAGAAGCCGTTAACTTTGTGTTAGCGGCTTTTTTTTTATTCGTTCGCGCACTAACATAGCTGAAACCTCAGCAAAAAGGAGTTACCGATGAAACTGTTCTACAAACCGGGCGCCTGCTCTCTTGCTTCCCATATTACCCTGCGCGAGAGCGGTAAAGATTTCACGCTGGACGGCGTTGACCTGATGAAAAAACGCCTGGAAAACGGCGACGATTTCTTTGCGATTAACCCGAAGGGACAAGTTCCGGCGCTGCTGCTGGATGACGGTACACTGCTGACGGAAGGCGTTGCCATTATGCAGTTCCTGGCGGATAACGTCCCGGATCGCCAGCTGCTGGCACCGACTGGCAGTATCTCGCGTTATAAGACGCTGGAGTGGATGAACTATATCGCGACCGAGCTGCACAAAGGCTTTACGCCGCTGTTCCGCCCTGACACACCGGAAGAGTACAAACCTACCGTGCGTGCCCTGCTGGAGAAAAAACTTCAGTACATTAACGAGTCGTTGAAAGACGATCAGTGGATTTGTGGCCAGCGTTTCACCATTGCAGATGCGTATCTGTTTACCGTTCTGCGCTGGGCGCGTGCGGTTAAGCTGAACCTGGAAGGGTTAGATCATATTGCATCGTATATGGAGCGGGTGGCGGCGCGCCCTGCGGTTGCTGCGGCGCTGAAAGCGGAAGGTCTTAACTAATATCGCCCGGCGGCGCTGCGCTTGCACGGGCCTACAGGTATTGTAGGCCGGGTAAGCGTAGCGCCACCCGGCATAGTTTACAGCTGCGTTGCGCTGAAATAGTGCTCCGGCTTCGCAATACGATCCTGCGCCGCAACCACCTGTAACTCATACTCCTGCATATTTTTCGTCGCGATCATGATTTCGTAAACCGCAGCAGTCACATGCTCCAGCGCATCGCGAAGCGTTGCGCCTTGCAGTAATTTCACCAACAGCAGACCGCTGGTCACATCGCCCACGCCAACCGGCTGACGCATGCCAAAATCAACCAGCGGACGGCTGATATGCCAGGCTTCGTCTTTCGTCACCAGCAGCATCTCAAAACGGTCACGGCTCAGCCCTGCGCGCGCCAGGTGCTTGACCAGTACAATCTCAGGCCCTTGCGCAATCAGCTCGCGAGAAGCGCTTACAGCCTCGTCTACGCTGTTAACCGGATGCTCGCAGAGGATCTCCAGTTCAATCAGGTTGGGCGCAATAATGTCGCTCGCGGGCAGCGCGTGTCGCACGTGAAACTCAGCCACGCCAGGAGCCACGATGCAGCCCTTCTCCGGGTGCCCCATTACCGGGTCGCAGAAGAATTTTGCCGCCGGGTTCGCCGCCTTCACCTGACGCACGATGCCGAGAATATGTTCGCCCTGCTCTGCTGAGCCCAGATAACCGCTCAACACCGCGTCACAGCGTTTGAGCTGGTCGATATCAGCGATGCCCTGCACAATCTCCGTGAGATGCGAAGGCGGCATCACGCAGCCGGTCCATTTCCCGTACTGGGTATGGTTAGAGAATTGAACGGTATTAAGCGGCCAGACATTGGCACCGAGGCGACGCATCGGGAATTCCGCTGCGCTGTTGCCAGCATGTCCAAATACAACGTGGGACTGAATGGCGAGGATATTCTTCATTTTTTGCTTACCACAACCCTGAAAAAACAAAGGGGCGTGGTTTCCCACGCCCCTGCATACTGTTGATTACTTCCAGCACACCAGACAGTAATTCTTCTTACCGCGACGCAACAGCGTGTAGCGGCCATACAGACGATCGCCGTCAACAAAGGTGTATTCAGGATCGGCCTGTTTTTCACCGTTGATGGTAATGGCGTTGGAGGCAATGGTCTTACGAGCCTGACCGCGGGACGGTTGCAGCTCAGAATCCACCAGCGCCTGCATCAGATCTGCGCCTTTTTCCATCTCAACCATCGGCACGCCATCCTGCGCCAGCTGTTCGAAGTCTGCTTCGCTTAAATCGCTCAGCGTACCGTTGAACAGGCTTGCGGTAATGCGTTTTGCCGCTGCCAGGCCTTCTTCGCCGTGAACCAGTTTGGTCACTTCATCAGCCAGAACATACTGCGCACGAGGTGCAGTGCCGCTGTTTTTGTCTTCTTCTTCCAGCGCATTGATGGCTTCAATGTCCATAAAGGTGAAGAATTTCAGGAAGCGGTAGACATCAGCATCTGCGGTATTGATCCAGAACTGATAGAACTTGTACGGGCTGGTTTTCTTCGGATCGAGCCATACTGCGCCGCCTTCGGTTTTACCAAACTTGGTGCCGTCGGCTTTGGTGATCAGTGGAACCGTCAGGCCGAACACCTGGTTCTGATGCAGACGACGGGTCAGATCGATACCGGAGGTGATGTTACCCCACTGGTCAGAACCGCCAATTTGCAGGGCCACGCCGTGCAGTTTGTTCAGGCAGGCAAAGTCATAACCTTGCAGCAGGTTGTAAGAGAACTCGGTGAAAGAGATGCCCTGATCGTCACGGTTCAGACGCTGCTTCACGGCTTCTTTGTTGATCATCTGGTTAACAGAGAAGTGTTTACCGATGTCACGCAGGAAAGTCAGCACGTTCATGCCGCCAAACCAGTCATAGTTGTTCGCGGCAATTGCAGCGTTTTCACCACAGTTGAAGTCGAGGAACGGCGCAACCTGTTTGCGGATCTTGTCCACCCACTCCTGCACGGTGTCTTCGGTGTTCAGTTTACGCTCAGCGGCTTTGAAGCTTGGGTCACCAATCAGACCGGTCGCGCCGCCAACCAGTGCAACAGGCTTATGGCCTGCCATCTGGAAGCGTTTCAGGCATAACAATGGAACAAGATGCCCCAAATGCAAGCTGTCAGCGGTGGGATCGAAGCCGCAATAGAGCGCGATCGGGCCTTGCGCCAGTCGCTCTGCTAACGCT
>Ga0153917_1000268_pt1 | contig 41143 bp, 32 predicted proteins | sample TSFL001MetaG_FD_104695 | JGI IMG/M metagenome (GOLD analysis project Ga0153917, IMG submission 104695) | Attine ant fungus gardens microbial communities from Florida, USA - TSFL001 MetaG | ecosystem: Host-associated > Fungi > Mycelium > Unclassified | place: USA: Florida, Paynes Creek Historic... | reverse complement strand
TCGGCGCCCGGCGGAACACGGCCCACTGGATGAGCGGCACGAGGGGCACGTAGAGCGCCGTGATGAACGCGCTCATGGAGCTGGAGATGGTCTGCAGGCCGACGGTCTGGCCGCCGTACCCGAGGCAGATCGACAACCCGATGGCGGCGCCCGCGCCGACCTCCTTCCAGCTGAGGCCGCGCAGGGCGCGGTGGAAGACGAGCACGCTGATGACGCCGGCGGAGAGGAAGCGGAGGCCGACGAAGAAGAACGGGCCGCTCACGGTCATCGCCTCGCGCACGACGAGGAACGTGGAACCCCAGATGGCGGTGATGCCGATGAGCGCCAGCTCCTGGCGGCTGAGCGAGAGGCGGAGCGGACCGCGCGACGTACCGTGCAACATTCTGCACATCGTAGGGATGACGGGTGAGATGTGCAACATGCTGCACAGGCACGGGGCACAATTGACGGCATGCCGAACAGCGATGTGCTCGCCCATCTCGCGTCGAACCTCCGACGCGCCCGCGGCGAGCGCGGCATGAGCCAGACGACGCTCGCCGAGCTCGCCGGCATCAGCCGGCGCACGGTGATCAGCCTGGAGGCGGGCGAGGCGAACATCAGCCTGGCGAGCCTCGACCGGCTGGCCGACGCGCTCGGCACGACGTTCACCGCGCTCGTGCGCGACCCCGGCGCCGACCGCGAGCGCGACGCGACCCTCGCGTGGCGCGGCGCCCACGCATCCAGCCGGGCGGAGCTGCTCGCCTCCGTGCCCGCCATGAGCGAGGCGCAGTTGTGGACGTGGTCGCTCGGCCCCGGCGACCGGTACGACGCCGAGCCCGACCCGCCGGGCTGGCGCGAGATGGTCGTGGTGACCGCCGGGCGGCTGCGCATCGAGCGGGAGGACGCCGCGGTCGAGCTCGGCCCGGGCGAGTTCGACGCCTACCCGAGCGACCAGGTCTACGCCTACGTCAACCTCGGCGACGGCGTCACGACCTTCGTGCGCAACGTCGTCGCCTGACGCCCGCACAGCGGCCTCCGCGCAGCGGCCTCCGCGCAGAAGACGGGAGAATGCGGGGACAGATCCGCCGTGGAGCGATCTGTTCGCGTATTTTCCCGCCTTGTGCAGCCTGCCTCCCGCGACGCCCGGCCCCGCCCCCGCTCTGCCGGCTCCTGGCCCCGCCCGGCCCCGCCCGGCCCGACCGCGCTTCGGTCCGCCCGGTAGACTCTCCAGGTTGACAAGAGGCACCACGGACTCGGTGCCGCCAAGAGAAGGAGCGCGAATGCCCATCACTCCCGCCGGGATCCCCGACAAGCCCGCCCTCGAGGGCCTCGAGGCGAAGTGGGGTGAGAACTGGGAGGAGCAGGGCGTCCATCGCTTCCCTCGCGAGGGCGCGACGCGCGGCGACGTCTTCTCGATCGACACGCCCCCGCCCACGGCATCCGGCTCGCTGCACATCGGCCACGTCTTCTCGTACACGCACACCGACGTCGTCGCGCGCTTCCAGCGGATGTCGGGCAAGCGCGTCTTCTACCCCATGGGCTGGGACGACAACGGCCTGCCCACCGAGCGCCGCGTGCAGAACTACTACGGCGTGCGCTGCGACCCCACGCTCCCCTACGTGGAGGGCTTCGTGCCCCCGCACGACGGCGGCGACGGCAAGAGCATCAAGGCGGCCGACCAGCAGCCGATCTCGCGCCGCAACTTCATCGAGCTGTGCGAGCGGCTGACCATCGAGGACGAGAAGGCCTTCGAGGCGCTGTGGCGCCAGCTCGGCCTCTCCGTCGACTGGACGCAGTCGTACCGCACGATCGACGACCACTCGCGCCGCGCGAGCCAGCTCGCGTTCATCCGCAACATCGAGCGCGGCGAGGCCTACCAGGCGCTCGCCCCCACGCTGTGGGACGTGACCTTCCGCACGGCCGTCGCCCAGGCCGAGCTGGAGGACCGCGACCAGCCCGGCGCCTACCACCGCATCGCCTTCCACCGCCCCGACGGCGAGAAGGTCTTCATCGAGACGACGCGCCCCGAGCTGCTGCCCGCCTGCGTCGCCCTCGTCGCGCACCCCGACGACGAGCGCTACCAGCCGCTGTTCGGCACGACCGTGACGACGCCGCTGTTCGGCGTCGAGGTGCCCGTGCTCGCGCACAAGCTCGCCCAGCCCGACAAGGGCTCCGGCATCGCCATGATCTGCACCTTCGGCGACGTGACCGACGTGATCTGGTGGCGCGAGCTGCAGCTGCCGAACCGCTCGATCATGGGCCAGGACGGCCGCCTCGTGTCGACGCCGCCGGAGGCGATCACGACCGAGCAGGGCATCCTCGCCTACGCCGAGCTCGCGGGCAAGACGGTCTTCTCTGCCAAGAAGGCCGTCGTCGACATGCTCCTCGACACGGGCGAGATGGTCGGCGAGGCGAAGCCGATCCAGCACCCGGTGAAGTTCTTCGAGAAGGGCGACCGTCCGCTCGAGATCGTCTCCACCCGTCAGTGGTACGTGAAGAACGGCGCGGGCGACGAAGCGCTCAAGGAGCGGCTCATCGCGCACGGCCGGTCGATGTCGTTCTGGCCCGACTTCATGCGCGTGCGCTACGAGAACTGGGTCGAGGGCCTCTCCGGCGACTGGCTCATCTCGCGCCAGCGCTTCTTCGGCGTGCCGATCCCCGTCTGGTACCCGCTCGACGCCGACGGCAACCCCGACTACGACAACGTGATCGTCGCCGAGGCCGCCTCGCTGCCGGTCGACCCGTCGACCGACGCGGCGCCCGGCTACGACGAGTCGCAGCGCGGCGCGCCGGGCGGCTTCGTCGGCGAGCTCGACGTCATGGACACCTGGATGACCTCCTCGCTCACCCCGCAGCTCGTGGGCGGCTGGGAGCGCGACCCGGAGCTCTTCGACCTCGTGTTCCCCTTCGACGTGCGCCCGCAGGGCCAGGACATCATCCGCACGTGGCTGTTCTCGACGCTGCTGCGCGCCGAGCTCGAGCACGGCCTGGTGCCGTGGCGCAACGCCACGATCTCGGGCTTCATCGTCGACCCCGACCGCAAGAAGATGTCGAAGTCGAAGGGCAACGTGGTCACGCCCGTGTCGCTGCTCGACCAGTTCGGCTCGGATGCCGTGCGCTACTGGGCCGCATCCAGCCGTCTCGGCACCGACGCGGCGTTCGACGCGAAGAACCCGACGCAGATCAAGATCGGCCGGCGCCTCGCGATCAAGGCGCTCAACGCGTCGAAGCTCGTGCTCGGCTTCGAGGCGGCCGACGAGGGCGCCGCCGTCACCGAGCCGCTCGACCTGGCGATGCTCGCCGAGCTCGCCCGCGTCGTCGACGAGGCGACCGCCGCGTTCCGCGAGTTCAACCACGCGCGCGCCCTCGAGCTGACCGAGTCGTTCTTCTGGACGTTCTGCGACGACTACCTGGAGCTCGTCAAGGAGCGCGCGTACGGCGCGGGCGACGAGGCGGATGCCGCGGGCCGCGACTCGGCCGTCGCGGCCATGCGCCAGGCGATCTCGACGCTGCTGCGCCTGTTCGCGCCCTTCATCCCGTTCGCGGCCGAGGAGTCGTGGTCGTGGTTCAACGAGACGTCGGTGCACGCGGCGTCGTGGCCCGTCTCGTCGGAGCTCGCCTCGGGCGGCGACGCCCGCCTGCTCGCGCTCACCAGCGCGGCGCTGACGAGCATCCGCGGCGCCAAGACGGCGGCGAAGGCGTCGCAGAAGACGCCCGTCGACTCGGCCGAGATCGCCGCGCCCTCGGAGGACGTCGCGCTGCTGCGCCTCGCCGCCGGCGACCTGGCGAAGGTGGGCCGCATCGCGACCCTCTCGTTCGCCGAGGCCGAGGAGCTCGTCGTGCGCGACATCGCGCTCGCCGAGGTGCCGGAGGCGTAGGCGCTGCACTCCAGCCTGGTGCCCGAAAGGGGCCCTCGAGCCTCGGGCTCGAGGGCCCCTTTCGGGCACCAGGGGTGTTCCCGGACGCTAAGCAGCGTCGATGAAGACGAAGTAGCCGCCGTTGGAGGTCACGTTCTGGAGCGTGATCTTGAGCGGAAGCACCTGTCCGGTGTCGACGCGCGTCGCGTCGCAGTAGACGATCGCGCCCTCGACGATGTCGATGCGGGTGTCGGGGCACTTGGCCGTGACATCGACGTTCAGCTCGCTCTTGATGGTCGTCACGATCTGCCCCTCGATCTCGCGCGGGTCGGCGACGTAGGTGATGTTCGAGGGAAGGCTCGAGGGGCTCGTCGTCGCCGACGGGGTGGGGGCGGGTGCCGACGTCGTCGCGGCGGGCGTGCTCGTCGCCGACGGCGACTCCGTCATCCACGCGTCGGGCTCGGGGATCTCGCTTGCCTCCGAGAGCGTCTGGATGAGCGTGCATCCGCTGAGCGTCGCCGCGGCGCCGAACGCGAGCGCCGCGAGGGCGCCCGCGCGCACGAGGCGGGATCCTCGCCGGCGCCGTGAGCCGCCGTCGGTCGTGCGGCGACGGGGCGTGGCGGGGGTCGGCGTCTCGGACATGAGCGCTCGCTTTCGTGTCGGGAGGTCGGCGGGTTCCTCCGCCAACGCTACGCCCGCGCCCCGCGACGGAAGGGCGTCCGAGGCCGATGTCAGTCGCCCGACGTACACTCGACCAGTCTCCGGTCGTCCCCACCACGAACGAGTGCCCATGTCGTCACCCTCCTCGCCCGCGTCCGATTCCATGCCGCCGCTCGCCCCCGGCCCGACGGCCTTCTCCGGCCCGTCCGGCCACGCCCCCGCGGCCTTCTCCCCCGCGCCCGCGCCGTCGCTGTCAAGACGGGAGCGCCGACGAGGCCGCGACGTCTTCGCGACCACGCGCGTGCGCGCGCTCACCAGCGCCGACTTCTTCGCCTGGCGATCGTTCGTCGCCGACGTGCACGAGGGCTCGTCGAGCATGAGCGACCACGACGCGCTCGGCATCTGGCAGCGCATCGTCGCGGTGCCCGCCCAGCTCCACGGCCTCGTCGCCGAGAGCGGCGGCCGGTTCGAGGCCGTGCTCTTCTTCCACGAGCAGCTGCAGCCGTCGACCGGCGCCTCGCGCGTCGTGATCGACGAGATCTCCGTGCGCGAGCCGGCTCGCGAGGCGGCGCTGCGCACGACGCTCCTCGCGGCCGTCGTCGATGCCGCCGAGGCGCTCGGCGCGAGCGCCGTGCGCTGGAACGTCGACTCGCACGACGCCGAGGGCATCGCGCGATCCGAGCGCTTCGGGCACGCGGTCCAGGTGGTCACGTACGAGGCCGCCGTCGGGCGAGAGGCTCGCGAGCAGGCGGCGGCGACGCCAGGAGCAGCGGTGCCCGCCGTCGAAGCCGCCCCGCCCCAGGGCGCCTACGGGGCGCCGGCCCACCCGACCGCCGCATCGCCGTGGGGCGCGGTCCCCGCCTGGAACGGCGGCCACGAGCAGGGAGGGTCGCTGTGAACATCGGGACCCGCTGGCGCGCGGGCGCCGAGGCGCCGCATTCCCTGCCGGATGCCGTGATCGACGGCATCCGCGAGGTCGAGGCCGCCCTCGACGACGCCGACGCGCAGGTCGCCATGTGGACGCTCACCTGGCTCGAGGGCCGCCCCTACGCGACGCTGGACGACGGCACCGTCGTGACGATCGACGCCGCGGGCGGCACGGAGATCCGCTCGGAGGCCGACGGCGAGGCGGCGGCCGAGGAGGACGACGACCTCTTCCCCGCCTGACCGCCCGGGCGGCGCGGCGACGCGGCGGAGGCGCGCGCTCTGCCGTGAGCGAACCCGTCGCGCCGCGCTCCCCCGTCTCGGCGCTCGTCCGCGTGCGCGCCCCTAGGGTGTGCCCATGAGCGCACCGAACGCACGAGTCCACGAGACCTCCGACCAGGCCGCCCTCGACCGCACGACGATCGCCGCGCTTCCCGCGGACAACCCCTTCGCCGCACCCAGCGACCTGCCCTACGGCCTGCCGAGGTTCGCCGACATCCGCGAGGAGCACTTCCGTCCCGCGTTCGAGGCCGGCATGGCGCAGCACCTCGCCGAGGTCGAGGCGATCGCCTCGGATCCGGCGCCGGCGACCTTCGAGAACACGATCGAGGCGCTCGAGCGCGCCGGACAGCTGCTGCACCGCGTGAGCACCGTCTTCTTCGAGCGCTCCTCGACCGACTCGAACGACTTCACCGACGAGCTCGAGGCCGAGATGAGCCCCCGGCTCACGGCCCACTACGACGCGATCACGCTCGACGGCCGGCTCTTCGCCCGCATCGACGCGGTCGCGGCGTCCCTCGCCGAGCGCGCCGACCTCTCCGACGAGGCGCGATACCTCGTCGAGCGCACGCGCACCGACGCGATCCTCGCCGGCGCCGCCCTCGACGAGGCGGGCAAGACGAGGCTGCGCGAGCTCAACACGCGCCTGTCGGAGCTGCAGACGGCGTTCCAGCGCAACCTCCTCGCCGACACCACCGAGCTGGCGCTCGTCGTCGACGACGCGGCCGAGCTCGAGGGCCTGTCCGAGGGGGAGATCGCCGCGGCCGCCGCGGACGCCGCCGCGCAGGGGCTCGAGGGTCGCTACCGCATCCCGCTCACGCTCTTCACCGGCCATCCCAAGCTCGCCTCGCTCGCGAACCGGGAGACCCGCCGCCGGCTCCTCGAGGCGTCGCTCGCCCGCGGCTCGCGGGACAACGCGAACGACAACCGCCCCGTCGTGCTCGAGATGGCGCGGCTGCGGGCCGAGCGCGCCGAGCTGCTGGGCTTCCCGAACCACTCCGCGCTCATCGCCGCCGACTCGACGGCCGGGTCGCCGGAGGCGATCGCCGCCCGCCTCGCCGAGCTGAGCGCGCCCGCCGCCCGGAACGCCCGGGCGGAGGCGGCGAGGCTGCAGGCCCTCATCGACGAGCAGGCCGCCGAACACGGCGAGGAGCCCTTCCCGCTCGAGGCCTGGGACTGGCACTTCTACACGGAGCAGATCCGCTCCCGCGACTACGACCTCGACACGGCGCGGCTGCGCCCCTACTTCGAGGCCGAGCGCGTGCTGCGGGACGGCGTGTTCGCGGCGGCGACGGGCCTCTACGGCATCCGGTTCGAGGAGCGCCCCGACCTGGTCGGTCACAGCGACGGCACCCGCGTCTTCGAGGTGCTGGACGAGGCGGGCGAGCCCGTCGGCCTGTACTGCCTCGACCTCTACGCCCGCGACTCGAAGCGCGGCGGCGCCTGGATGATGTCGTTCCAGCAGCAGAACGAGCTGCTCGGTGAGGAGACCGTCGTCATCAACGTGCTCAACGTGCCACGACCCGCCGAGGGCGAGCCGACGCTGCTCACGCTCGACGAGGTGGAGACGCTCTTCCACGAGTTCGGCCACGCTCTGCACGGCCTCTTCGCCCACGTGACCTACCCGAGCCTCGCCGGCACGAACGTGTTCCGCGACTTCGTCGAGTTCCCGAGCCAGGTGAACGAGATGTGGATGCTGCACCCGGACGTGCTGCCCGGCTACGCGCGCCACCACGAGACCGGCGAGGCGCTCGACCCCGCCGTCATCGACCGGCTGCAGTCGTCGGCGGCGTTCAACGAGGGCTTCTCAACGGCCGAGTACCTGGCGGCGAGCGTGCTCGACCAGGCGTGGCACACGCTCTCCGCCGAGGAGGCGCGCGCCGTGACCGACGTCGCCGCCTTCGAGGCGAAGGCCCTCGCGGATGCCGGGCTCGACCTCCCGGCCGTGCCGACGCGCTACTCGACGACCTACTTCCAGCACGTCTTCGCGGGCGGCTACTCGGCCGGCTACTACGGCTACATCTGGTCGGAGGTGCTCGACGCCGACACGGTCGAGTGGTTCCGCGAGCACGGCGGCCTGCGGCGCGAGAACGGACAGCGCTTCCGCGAGCGCCTGCTCGGCGTCGGCGGTTCGAAGGACCCGCTCGAGGCGTACCGCGACTTCCGCGGCCGCGACGCGGAGATCGGACCGCTGCTGGAGCGCCGCGGGCTGACCGCGTAGCGCCGCGCCTCGGCGGGGCCGCCGGGGCGTCCGCCAGGGCCTGTCCGAACGGTGGGGACCGACGTCTCCGGGTCCGGGAGGAACGTCCCGCGATCCGCGTGCTCACGCGGGGTCGCGGACACGCCGGTTCCGTCGCGCCGGGGTTCGTCCCCACCGTTCGGACGCCCCCTCCGGGAGTCCCCGCGGTCCGGCCGGGCGGGGCGTCTACCATTCCGGCATGACCACGCGCGCCGAGACGATGGAGTTCCTGCTCGACCAGCTGGGCGATGCGCCGAACCTGCGCACGCGGCGCATGTTCGGCGAGTACGCGCTCTACCGCGATGACAAGGTCGTCGCCTTCGTGTGCGACGACGAGCTGTTCATCAAGCCCACGGACGAGGGTCGCGCCTACATCGAGGCCGACGGCCTCGTGCACGAAGCGCCGGCGTATCCCGGCTCGAAGCTCTACTTCCGCGTCGACGGCGACCGCTGGGAGGACCGCGAGTGGCTCGCAGAGCTGACGCGAGTGACCGCCGACGCGCTGCCCGCCCCGAAGCCGAAGAACCCCAAGACGCCGCGGGCGCCGCGGACGCCCGAGCGCGACTGACCCGCATCCACCCTCCTATTTCCTGGTTTCGGCCCTTCTGCAAGGTGCAGAAGGGCCGAAATCGGGAAACGAGTGCCAGCATGGGGCATGGCGAACGACACCGCGGTCACCGCGCCCCGCACGACCCTGCAGTTCCTCGGCGCGGCCGAGGCCGTCACCGGCTCGAAGTACCTCGTCACGTGCGGCGCCCGGCGCCTGCTCGTCGACGACGGCATGTTCCAGGGCCCGAAGGCGCTCCGCGAGCGCAACTGGAACCCCCTCCCGGTCGACCCGGCCGAGATCACCGACGTGCTCGTCACGCACGCGCACATGGACCACGTGGGCATGCTGCCGAGGCTGGTCGCGCACGGCTTCCGCGGCCCGATCTTCGCCACGGAGGGCACGACGCGCCTCGCGGAGATCGTGCTGCGCGACGGCGCGAAGCTGCAGGAGCAGGAGGCGAAGGAGGCGAACCAGGGCGGCTGGTCGAAGCACTCGCCCGCGCTGCCGCTCTACACCACCGAGGACGTCGAGCGCACGCTCCCCCTCTTCGTGCCCGTGCCGTTCGACGAGGACCTCGACCTCGACGACGGCATCGTGGCCCGCTTCACCCGGGCCGGTCACATCCTCGGCTCCGCCTCGATCACGCTGTGGACGCCGACCTCCTCGGCGGTGTTCTCCGGCGACCTGGGGCGGCCGGAGCACGCCGTGCTGAGGTCGCGCGGGACGCCCCCGGGCGCGCCCTACGTGCTCATCGAGTCGACCTACGGCGACCGCCCGCATCCGGAGCCCGCGAACCTCCCGCACGAGGACTTCGCCGACATCGTGCGGCGCACGATCGGGCGCGGGGGCTCGGTGCTCGTGCCCGCCTTCGCGGTCGACCGCACGGAGATCATCCTGAAGGCGATCGCGGGCATGCGCCGCGAGGGCCGCATCCCCTTCACGCCGGTGTACGTGAACTCGCCCATGGCGAACCTCACGCTCGACGTGTACCGCTCGATGCCGGATGAGCTGCGCGACGACCTGCGGCCCGACGAGCTCGTCTCCTTCGAGGGGCTGCACTCGATCCGCACCCCCGACGAGTCGATGGCGATCACCGGCGGCGACCACCCGCCGGCGATCATCATCGCGGCGAGCGGCATGGCGGCCGGCGGTCGCGTGCTCCACCACCTCGAGACGATGCTCCCGGATGCCCGCAACTCGGTCGTCTTCACCGGCTATCAGGCGATCGGCACGCGCGGCCGGCAGCTCGTCGAGGGCGCGACGAAGCTCAAGATGCACGGGCAGTACGTGCCGGTGCGGGCGGAGATCTTCCAGGATCAGGAGTTCTCGGTGCACGCCGATGGCGACGACGCGATCGGCTGGCTGCGCGAGCTCGATCCGGCGCCGAGCACCGTGTTCTGCGTGCACGGCGAACCGGAGTCGGCGCGGGCGCTCGCCCAGCGCATCGAGCGGGAGCTGCCGGGCGTCGACGCGATCGTGCCCGCTCAGGGCGAGGTCGTAGTGCTGGACGGTGTGCACGCCGAGCCGCGCCGAGCCGAGGCCGCACCGGTCGGCGGCATCCCGGTGGGGCGCGAGGTGCGGGGCGCGGCGGGCGAGCCGGCCTCCGTTCGCGCCTCCGTCGCGCCGCCGACGGCATCGCCCGCCCCGGCCGCGAGCTCCGCCCCGGGGTCCGCGCCGTCCCGCGCCTATCGGCTCGTCAGCGCGACGACTCCCGAGGCTCTCTCGGCCGCCGTCACAGCGGCGATGGGCGAGGGCTTCGAGCCCTTCGGGGCGCCCAGCGCATCGACCGTGGGCGCCGAGACGGTCTTCCTGCAGGCGCTGCTGGCGCGCTGAGCGCCGGGCAGCGCCAGGACGACGGATCGCCCGCCCCGCGACGAGCGGGGCGGGCGATCCTGATGTGCGCGACGCGCGAGCCGGCTCGGCTCGGCCAGACTAGGCGTCGCTGCGGCGACGGCGACGCGCGACCGCGACGACGATCGCACCGGCCAGACCGAGGGCACCGGCGATGCTCGCGATCAGGATGCCGGGAGCGGCCTCACCGCCCGTGGTCGCGAGCGTGCCCGAGGCGTTCGCCTGGGTGCTCGAGCCCTTGCCGGAGTGGTGCGAGCCGTGGCCGGAGCCGTGCGAGCCGGACTCCTCAGCGGGCGCGGGCGATGCCGTCGGCACGTCGTGCACGTCATCGATGACCGTGAGCGCGAGCCGCGCCGACCGCATGTCCGACACGTCGTAGGGGAACTCGGCGAAGGAGATCGTGTAGTCGCCGGGCCACCACCATTCGGGGGACATCGACCCGGACCGGTCGTAGTCGACGCTCGTAGACAGATTGCCTTCGGCGTCGGTGACGGCGTTCTCGAGCGTCGCCCTCATGGGTTCGCCGTCGACTCCGATGTGGACGAAGGCGATGATCTGGGTGTTGGGATGGAAGCCCGAGAGCTCGACCGGAATACCACCGGGGCCGGACTCCGAGCGATGGATCGTCGTGTTCGGGGTCACTGCGAATGCGGGGTGGTCCGACAGCACCTGGAACTGGCCGTAAGCCGTCGATACGCCGTCGCTGAACTGGGCCCAGTATCCCGAGGGGACGAGAGCGGTGCCGACCGCGCGAAGGGTGCCGGTGGCCTCGCCGTTCGAATCAGTGCGCGCGACGGAGAACTGCCAGGTCACCGTCGTCCCCGAGGCGGAACCGCCCGTCAGCGAGAGCTCGCTGTCCGGTGCGAAGCCCGAAAGCGCGAACGGAATGCCGTTCGCCGCTTCGGAAGCGGTCAGCTCTGCGACGAGCGGCACCGCCGTCGCGTTCGACGGGAGTGCGAGGGAAGCAGCGGATTCGGCTCCGCCGCCGGGCGCGGTCGTCGACTCGGCGATCGCAGCGTCGACGGCGTCACCGGGATCGTTCGAATTCTCCGGGGCGTCGGCAGGGGGGATCGTCTCGTCGAGGGTCGCGATGGGCGTCTCGACGACCTCGTCGGTCGTGGAGTCGGAGCTCTCCGCGAGGGCCGGCGAGGCGATCGTGAAGGCGGTGAGGGAGGCCGCTGCCAGGGCGGCGGCGAACCCGACGGAGCGTCGGGTCGTGCGCGTGTTCGTCATGCCCGAACTCTCTCAGCTCGGAAGACCCTGAAACGCCGGGTGAGCATTATTCGAGATCGGTCTGAGACCGTATTGAAATATTGGCGCGTCCCGCATCGATCCGCCCATGTTTCCGGAGCTCCGTCGGCTCGCCCTCCCCTCCCGCACAGATGCGCCCGCGACCCGAGAGGGGTTCCGCAGGAAAGTTCGACTTCGCGAACTCTTCTGCCATCGCCCGGCCCCTCCGAGGGGTGCGCCGACGCCTCGAGGAGGACCGGATGCGGCCTTCGACGGCCCCGGCGGTGCGCCGCCGCATCCGACGCGCAGGCACCCTGGACCGCCGGGGAACCGTCAGGCCGACGGCGACGAGCCGTCGTCCGCGGTGACCGTGACGTTCAGCCGCGCGGCGACGCCCTCCTCGTCGACGAACGTGAAGCGGTAGTCTCCGGTCGTCCACGGCCAGCCGTCCTCGAGGTGGATGACGAGCGAGCGCATGCCGTCGTCGTCGGCCCAGTCCGGGAAGATCGGCACCTCCTGGGCGGGGCCGAAGCCGTGGGCCACGGTGACCGTGAGCCCCGAGTCGGGGGTGAATCCGGAGAGCTCGACCGGCAGGCCCTCCGCGCTCTCCGACTCGGTGATCAGCCGTGACGGCGTGGTCGCGAGCGCCGAGGGGCGGACCTCGATCGACACCGAGGCGACGCCGCCCTCGGCATCCGTGAAGGTGAACGTGTAGAGACCGGGTGCGAAGAGGCCCCCGCCAGGGTTGCCGACCATGCCCGATGCCTCGCCGTCCTCGTCGGTGACCGAGCCCGAGTAGGGCTGCGACCACTCGACGCCGTCGAGCTCGCCGATCGTCTCGATGTCGGACTCGGGGGCGAAGCCGCTGAGGTCGATGCGAACGCCGTACGCGGTCGCCGAGGCGTCGATCTCGGGCGAGGGCGTCCACGCCTCGGGGACGCTCATCCACTGGGCGCTCGCAACAGCCGGCGCCGGCTGGGCGGTCGCCGCCTCGGCGGAGGATCCGACGGCGAAGGCGGGAGCGAGTGCGGCGAGCGCGGTCGCCCCGAGCGCGATGGAGCCGAGTGCGACGTGCATTCGCCGCTTCGAACGCTGAGCAATAGTCATGCCCCTATTTTCATTGACACCGGAGGATTTCGCAGCGGGCCGAATCGTTTCCGGGGAGTTCTCCCCGTCAGGGGGCGCCGGACGGATGCCGGCGCGCCCGGCAGGCCGGCACGAGCTGCCCGCCGACGAGCGCCGAGAGCGCCAGTGCGAAGCCGAGGAGCTGCGTCCCTGTGAACGACTCGCCGAGCACGAGCACCCCGAGCACCGCCGCGACGAGCGGCGAGAGGAGCGCGAGCAGCGCGGTCGCCGTGACCGGGAGCCTCGAGAGGCCGCGGAACCAGAGGGTGTACGAGACGACCCCGCCGATGATCGCGAGCCATCCGTAGCCGGCCAGCGCGGTCGCGTCGATCGCGGACGGAACGCCTTCGACGAGGAGGGCGAGCGGCGCGAGCACGAGCCCCCCGGCCGCGAGCTGCCAGCCGGCGAACGCCATCGGCCCCACCCCGGCGGGCGCGCCCCAGCGCTTCGCGAGCGTCAGGCCGACGCCCATGACGACGCCCCCGAGGACGCCGGCCCCGATGCCGAGCGCGTCGAAGCCCGCATCCGGTCCGAGCACGACCAGCCCGACGCCGACGACGCCGACCAGTCCGGCGACGAGCCGCCCGACGTCGAGGCGCTCGCGCAGCACGAGCACGGCGAGGATCGCCACGACCACCGGTTGCGCCGCGCCCAGGGTTGCCGCCACGCCACCCGGCAACCGCGTCGCGGAGACGAAGAGCAGCGGGAAGAACGCGCCGATGTTGAGGATGCCGAGCACGGCCGCCCGGAACCACCAGACGCCCTTCGGCAGCGTGCGCGCGAACGCGATGGCGATGATCCCCGCGGGCAGCGCCCGCATGGCCGAGGCGAAGAGCGGCCCCTCCGGCAGGAGCTGCGTGGTGACGAGGTAGGTCGTCCCCCACGCGACGGGCGCGAGCGCGGTGGCGAGGACGACGAGGAGCAGCGCGGAGCGCGAGCTGCGCTGGGCTCCGGGCGAGGACGGCGCGGGGGCCGATGCCGGCATCGTCGCGGATGCGGCGGCGGGGCCCGACGCCGTGACGGCGTCCTCCCCGGGGGCCGCGAGCGGTTCGGGACGAGGGTCGAGTGCGGTCATGACTCCAGCGTCCCGGCACGCATCCCATCAGTCCAACAGGTCTTTCTCATTGCATTCATCAGTCGGGATACTGAATACATGGAGTTGCAGCAGATGCGATACGTGCAGGCGATCGTCGAGCACGGGACGTTCACGCGCGCCGCGGAGCATCTCTTCGTGACCCAGTCGGCGCTCAGCCAGAGCATCGCGGCGCTCGAGCGCGAGCTCGGCCTGCGGCTCTTCGCCCGCTCCACCCGGCGGGTGGAGCTCACGCCGAGCGGCGAGGCCTTCCTGCCGGCCGCCCGGCAGGCGCTGGCCGCCGCCGAGCGCGCCGCCGCCGAGGCCGCCGCCGCGTCCGGCGAGGTCAGCGGCTCGCTCGCCATCGGCATGATCCCCACGGTCACGTCCATCGACCTGCCCCGCGCGCTGCGGCGCTTCGCCGAACGGCATCCTCGCGTGCGGATCTCGCTGCGACCGGGAGCGAGCGACGAGTTCGCCCGGCTCATCCGCACCGGCGCCCTCGACGTGGCCATCCTCGGCCTCCGCGCCGACGTCTCCCCCGAGGGGGTCGCCACCCGCGTGCTCGCCCACGACCGGCTGGCGGCGGTCCTGCCGCTCGGCCACCCGCTCGCCGATCGAGCCGAGCTCTCCCCCGCCGATCTCGCGCACGAGCGATTCGTCGACTTCCCCGCCGGCTCGCCCGGCCGCTCGCAGGGCGATGGCGTGTTCGCCGCCGCCGGCATCGCTCGGGAGGCGGCGCTCGAAACGGCGGACATCACGCTCATGCTCGCACTGATCCGCGCGGGCATGGGCGTCGGCATCCTGCCCGAGGGGTACGCGCGCTCGGCGCCGGGGTGCGCGACGGTGCCGCTGCGGACGGAGCTGCGCCGGGTCGAGTACCTGGCCTGGAGCTCGTTCAACCCGAGCCCGGCGACGCAGGCGTTCGTGGCCGCCGTCGCGGAGTCAGCCCCGGGAGCGATCGGATCGGCCGCCGCGACGGCGGATGCGCACGCCGTAGACGGCGAGGATGCGCGCTGAGGCGCCGCTCCTCGGCCGGTGGGTGAGCGGGGCGCCGTTCGAGGGCTAGGCGGACTCCTTGCGCACGGCCTTCGGCCGCGGCAGGATCGTCGGCGCCGCGTTCTTGAGCACCACCTCACGGGTGATGATGACGCGCTGCGCGGTGTCGTCGGAGGGGATGTCGAACATGACAGGGCCCAGGATCTCTTCGAGGATCGCGCGCAGGCCGCGCGCGCCCGTCTGCCGGATGACGGCGAGGTCTGCGATCTCGGCGAGCGCCCCCTCGTCGAATTCGAGCTCCACGCCGTCGAGCTCGAACATCTTCTGGTACTGCTTCACGAGCGCGTTCTTCGGCGTCGTGAGGATTTCCATGAGGGCCTCGCGGTCGAGCGGCGAGACCGTCGTGATGACGGGAAGCCGGCCGATGAACTCGGGGATGAGGCCGAACTTGTGGAGGTCCTCCGGGAGGACGTCGCGGAAGATGTCGGCGTTGTCCTCCTTGGAGTGCAGCGGGGCGCCGAAGCCGATGCCCTTGCGGCCCGCCCGCTGCGAGATGATCTCCTCGAGACCGGCGAAGGCGCCCGCCACGATGAACAGCACGTTCGTCGTGTCGATCTGGATGAACTCCTGCTGCGGATGCTTGCGGCCGCCCTGCGGCGGCACGGAGGCGACGGTGCCCTCGAGGATCTTGAGCAGCGCCTGCTGCACGCCCTCGCCCGACACGTCGCGCGTGATCGACGGGTTCTCGGCCTTGCGCGCGATCTTGTCGATCTCGTCGATGTAGACGATGCCCGTCTCGGCCCGCTTGACGTCGTAGTCGGCGGCCTGGAGGAGCTTGAGGAGGATGTTCTCGACGTCCTCGCCGACGTAGCCGGCCTCCGTCAGGGCGGTCGCGTCGGCGACGGCGAAGGGCACGTTGAGGCGGCGGGCGAGGGACTGGGCGAGATAGGTCTTGCCGCAGCCGGTCGGGCCGATGAGCATGATGTTGCTCTTGGCGATCTCGACCTCGTCGGCGCGATCCTCGGCGGCCGCGATCTGACCGAGCGCTCGGACGCGCTTGTAGTGGTTGTAGACGGCGACGGAGAGCGCGCGCTTGGCGTCCTCCTGGCCGATGACGTACTCGTTGAGGAACTCGAAGATCTCGCGCGGCTTGGGGAGCTCGAACTCGCCGACGGTCTCGTCCTGCGTGTCGGCCATCCGCTCTTCGATGATCTCGTTGCAGAGCTCGACGCACTCGTCGCAGATGTAGACGCCTGGGCCTGCGATCAACTGCTTGACCTGCTTCTGGCTCTTGCCGCAGAACGAGCACTTGAGCAGTTCGCTGCTCTCGCCGATGCGCGCCATCCGAGTCCTCCCTCGCGGTGTCCAGCAAGCCTAACCCGCGCCTCCGACAAACGACTCCAACCCGGGCCGTGCGACGCCGATTCGCACACATGTTCGCCAGGAGCGGTGCGCCGATCGCCCGGACGGGCCGCGCCGTCGGTGCCGTTCACGACGGCTCGTGCGGGCTCGCGCCGCACGCGATGGGCTCTTCCCCGCGTTTCGACGACGCCGAAGCGGGGCCGCCCTCGAAGGAGGACGACCCCGCTGACGGCATCCGGCCCGCGCGCTGCGCGGACCGCCGGCGCGCGCTAGTCGATGATGACCGACTGCGCGCCCTTGCGGCTCGAGAGCACCTGGTCGATGAGGCCGTACTCGTGCGCCTCGGCGGCAGACAGGATCTTGTCGCGCTCGATGTCGCGGTTGACGGTCGCGACGTCGCGGTTGGAGTGCTTCGAGAGCGCCTCCTCGAGCCACGAGCGCATGCGCAGGATCTCGTTCGCCTGGATCTCGATGTCCGACGCCTGGCCCTGACCGGCGCCGCCGACGGCGGGCTGGTGGATGAGCACGCGGGCGTTCGGCAGGGCGAGGCGCTTGCCGGGGGCGCCGGCCGCGAGGAGCACGGCTGCAGCCGAGGCGGCCTGGCCGAGGCAGACGGTCGAGACCTGCGGACGGATGTACTGCATCGTGTCGTAGATCGCCGTCATGGCCGTGAACGAGCCGCCGGGCGAGTTGATGTACATCGTGATGTCGCGCTCCGGGTCCTGGCTCTCGAGCACGAGGAGCTGCGCCATGACGTCGTCGGCGGACGCGTCGTCGACCTGCACGCCGAGGAAGACGATGCGGTCCTCGAAGAGCTTCGCGTACGGGTCCTGTCGCTTGTAGCCGTAGGCCGTGCGCTCCTCGAAGGAGGGGAGGATGTAGCGCGACGAGGGCATGTGCTGGAGGCCGCCGCCCGCCGCGAACGTGATGTCGGGGTTCTTCATGATGTCTGCGCTCCTACTGCCTACTGCTCGCCGCCGTTGCCGTTGCGGTCGGTTCCGCCGCCGCCGACGACCTCGGTCGCCGAGGCGCGGATGTGGTCGACGAAGCCGTACTCGAGCGCCTCGTCGGCGTTGAACCAGCGGTCGCGGTCGCCGTCGGCGTTGATCTGCTCGACGGTCTTGCCGGTGCGCTTGGCCGTGATCTCGGCCAGGCGGCGCTTCATGTCGAGGATGAGCTGCGCCTGCGTCTGGATGTCGCTCGCCGTGCCGCCGAAGCCGCCGTGGGGCTGGTGCAGGAGCACGCGCGCGTTGGGCGTGATGTAGCGCTTGCCGGGGGCGCCGGCGGTGAGGAGCAGCTGGCCCATCGAGGCGGCCATGCCGATGCCGACCGTGACGATGTCGTTGGGCACGAACTGCATCGTGTCGTAGATCGCCATACCGGCGGTGATCGAGCCGCCCGGCGAGTTGATGTAGAGGTAGATGTCCCGCTCGGCGTCCTCGGCGGCGAGGAGCAGGATCTTGGCGCAGATCTCGTTCGCGTTCTCGTCGCGCACTTCCGATCCGAGCCAGATGATGCGGTCCTTCAGCAGCTTGTCGAAGACGCTGTTGGGCAGTTGGATGTCGGCCACGGTCGCTCCTGTTCCAGTCGGTTCGATTGAATCTAACGGAGCGCTCCCCCGGTCCATGCCGCTGTTCGCCCACGGCACAGGTGCGGTGCGGGCGCCGCGGCCGACGTCCTGAACGGCATCCTCGCGGGGTCGGGGAGCCCGGATGCGCGGGGCGGCGCCGGCGCGACGAGGGCCCCGCGGCGCGATGCCGCGGGGCCCTCGTGGATGAGGCGCTCGGATGCCCGAACGCGCTCGGGTGCTACTTGGCGTCGGCCTCGGCGGGCGCCTCGGCCTCGGCGGCGGGCTCGTCGCCCTCGGCCTCGGCGTCCTCGGCATCCTCGTCGGCCTCTGCGGCCTTCTCCTCGGCGCGACGCACGGCGGCCGTGAACTCGGAGACGTCGACGGCCTTGCCGTTCGCGTCGACGACCTCTGCCTTGTCGAGCACGTAGAGGAGCGCCTTCGAGCGGGCGACCTCGCCGATCATGCCGGGCAGCTGGTTGTTGCCCTGGAGCATCTGCACGAGCTCCTGCGGCGGGATGTTGTACTGCTGCGCCTGCTGGAGCAGGAACTGCGTGAACTCGTCCTGCTCGACCTGGACGTCCTCGGCCTTGATGATCTCGTCCAGGATCAGCTGCTGGCGGAACGACTTCTCGGCCTCGGCGCGCACCTCGACGCCGTGGTCGTCGTCGGCGCCCAGGCCCTCGTTCTCGAGGTGGCGGGCGACCTCGTCGTCGATGAGCTGCTGGGGAACGGGGATCTCGACGAGCTCGAGGAGCTTGTCGACGATCTGCTGACGGGCCTCGTCGACCTGACCGAAGGCGTTCTTGCGCTCGACCTGGGTCTTGAGGTCGTCGCGGAGCTCGGCGATCGTGTCGAACTCGCTCGCCATCTGCGCGAAGTCGTCGTCGGCCTCGGGGAGCTCGCGCTCCTTGACCGCGGTGACCTTGACGGTGATCTCGGCGTCCTTGCCCTCGTGCTCGCCGCCGAGGAGCGTCGACGTGAACGTCGTCTCCTCGTCCGCGGTGAGCGTGAGCAGGGCCTCGTCGGTGCCGTCGAGGAGCTGGCCCGAACCGATCTCGTACGAGATGCCGTTGGCCTCGTCGACCTTCTCTCCGTCGACCTTCGCGACGAGGTCGATCGTCACGAAGTCGCCGTCGGCGATGGGGCGGTCGACCGTGACGAGCGTGCCGAAGCGCTTGCGGAGCTCGTCGAGCTCGGCATCGACGTCGGCATCGCTCGTCTCGATGGCCGCGACCTCGAGCTTGAGGCCCGAGTAGTCGGGCAGCTCGAACTGCGGGCGGGCGTCGACCTCGACCGTGACGACGAGGTCGCCCGCGAGGTCGGCGCCGGGCTGGTCGACGACGTCGGCTGTGGGGCGGCCAAGGGGCGAGACGCCCTCCGCCTGCACGGCGTCGTTGTAGAAGCGGTCGAGACCGTCGGAGATCGCCTGCTCGATGACGGCGCCGCGGCCGACGCGCTGGTCGATGATCGCGGCGGGGATCTTGCCCTTGCGGAATCCGGGAACCTGGATCTGCGAGCCGATCGTCTTGTACGCGGCGTCGATGTAGGGCTTGAGCTCCGCGGGCTCGACGTTGATCGTCAGCTTGACGCGAGTCGGGTTGATCTGTTCGACCGAGGTCTTCACGTGTGGTCTCTCCTGGGGATGGTCACGGCGCGGATGCGCGTCGGGCTCGGATGCGGAACCGGTCGTCGCGGGTCGTCGGAGTGGACTCCGCCTCACGGCCCCGAGGGAGCCTTCGGCACGCACAAACGAAGTCACTTTACCGCGCCCGGGCGACCGGCGCGATTCGCCGGCGCGGTGGACCCGTCTCAGCGCGGGGCGCCGACCAGGGCCAGGCGCAGCGCGTCGAGCTCGCCGTCGGTCAGGCCGTGGGCGCGCAGGTACCCGGCCGCGTCGCCGTACTCGGCGTCCACGAGGTCCATCGCGCCGGCGATCGTCTCGGCCGGGCTCGCGGTGACGACGCGGCGCATGCCCTCGTCGACCTCGACGCCGATGGTGGCGAGGAAGCCCATGACCCGCTCCGTCCACGGACCCGCGAGGTTGCGCTCGGTCTCGGCGTAGTTCGCGACGACGGCGTCCCGGTCGGCCCCGATCGCCAGGAGCGAGAGCGCCACGACGAGGCCCGTGCGGTCCTTGCCCGCCGTGCAGTGCACGAGCACGGCCCGGTCGGCGTCGGCCCTGGAGACGAGACGCGCGGCGGCGGCGAACTCGGCGCCGTTGGCCCTCAGGAGGTTCGCGTACATGGCCTCGAGCGTGAGCCGGCCGGCCGTCTCGATCGAGCCGTCGAGGAGGGGCAGTCGCACGACCCGCTCGGCCAGCATCGCCGGCGTCGGCATGTGCGAGACCTCGCTCTCGCTGCGCAGGTCGACGATCGTCGAGATGCGGCTCGCCGCCAACGCCGCGGCGCCGGCCTCGCTGAGCGCGGCGAGCGCATCCGACCGGTAGAGGCGCCCCGGGAGGACGGGGCCGGATGTCGTGGGGATGCCCGCGACGTCGCGGAAGTTGCTCAGGCCGTCGAGGCTGAGGGCGCCGAGCGCGGCGGGGATCTCCGCGATCTCGGCGCGGGTGTCGTCTGCGGTCGTCATCGGCTCGCCTCCCGGTCTCGCGGGTCGCGGCGGAGGCGGCGCCCGCATGGGGCATCTGGGTGATGGGTTGAGCGCACGGAGCGGCCGGCGATCCGGAGCAGCGGAGCGCATCGAGGGCCGCGGGCCCGGGCTCGTCGGGATGACAGGATTCGAACCTGCGACTTCCCGCTCCCAAAGCGGGCGCTCTACCAAGCTGAGCTACATCCCGTGGGCGCACACGGCGCCGCACCGACCGAGTGTATCGGAGCACGCGGTCGGCGAGGATGCTGTACAGTACCGGATGGTCGCTCGGGCGACGGGCTTCGCCGCCCGCCTCACGATGACCGCGCGGATGTAGCTCAATGGTAGAGCCTCAGTCTTCCAAACTGATTACGCGGGTTCGATTCCCGTCATCCGCTCCGAGAAAAGGCCCGGTCCGGATCGGTTTCGACCATCCAGGCCGGGCCTTCTGCGTTCGACGGCGCGTTGATCGTCGCCAGGGCGGGTCGAACGCGGGGCCGTGCGGCCCCCTCTCCGTCCGTGTCTGCTCACGGCTCGTGCGCGCCCGATGCGCCTGTGGACGTCGATCCGTCCACAGGCCGGGTGGCGGGCCCCGGACGGTCCATCGGGAACCCGTATGGTGCGGGCGGACGCCGTCACGTCGCACGTCGTCGAAGAGGAAGAGGAGGGATGAGCGTCATGAGCGCGCATGCCCAGTTCCCCGAGTCGCTCGATCAGCTGATCGACACGACGCGCTGCCCGCGATGCCTGCAGCCGATCGCGGGCGGCGCGCAGACCCGCTTCGGCGTCCGCTGCCGCTGGTGCGCGTTCCCGCTCGACGCCCCCGAGGGCCGCCGCATCCACGAGCTGTCGGTGAGCGCGGAGGCGCTGCTGCGCGAACGCGGCGACCTGGTCAACGCACTGCACGCCCGGGCTCAGCACGAGGACGCCGAGCGCGCGACGCGGCAGTTCCGCACGGCCCAGCGCGAGGCCGCGATCGCCCGCGGCGAGGACCCGGCGGTGCTCGACGCCGCGGTCGCGGCGTTCGTCGCCGCCAACCCGAGCCTGGTGACCCAACCCCCTGCGAGCGGCCGTGCACCGTCGAGCGGCCCGACGCCCGCCGCCGAGGCGCGGTCGAGATCGGTCGCGACCGGATCACCCCGGATGCCGACGCCGACGCTCGCTCCGTCCCCCGCGCCCCTGCCGGTGCATGCTCGCGATTCCGCGACGAGGGCGACGGCGGAGGAGCCGTCGAGCTCCGCTCCCCCGTCCGCGGCGGCTCCCGCCGAGGCCGGGCCTCGTTCGGATCCTGCTCCTCAGCGCTCGGCGCGCGGCATCCCCTCGGTCGTCGCAGGATCCCGCGCTCGAGGCGCCGCGGGTCGCCCACCGGCGCGGCCGGCGCGCGACCGCGCCACCCGCATCGAGCCCGTCGAGCTCGCCGCGCCCGTCGGACGGCTGGCCCCGCGAGGGCTCGACTCGGCGGCCGCGCGGGAGCTCACGACGCCGCATGTCGAACCGGATGCGGCAGATGCCCGGCGACGGGTCGAGGCGACTCGCCCGAGCGTGCCGGAGGCGGCCCGGCCGAGTGTGCCGGAGCCCGCTGCGCGGAACATGCCGGAAGCCGCACCGAGGGCCGCGGCGGCGTCCGCGGGCGCGCCGGCCGCCCCGCAGGGCATCGCATCACCTGCACCTGCACCTGCACCTGCACCTGCACCTGCACCTGCACCTGCACCTGCCGAGCATGCCGCGGGCGTGCCGGCGCGGGTTCCGTTCCCGGTGCCGGTCGCGCCTCCTGTCCTGCCGATCGCGGCCGCCGCATCCACGCGGGTCGTGCCGCCGTCTCCGCTCGCGCATGCCGCACCGTCCGCGGCGGCTCCGTCGGTCGCGCCGCCGGTCGCGCCCTCCCGTCGCTTCGCGGGCGTCCAGCTGACGCTGCTGGTCGTCGGCGGCGGACTGCTGTCGATCGCCGCCCTCTTCTTCGTCGGCTTCGCGTGGATCTTCTTCGGCGTCGGCGCGCGAGCGGCGATCGCGGCGGGCGCCACCATCGTCATCGCCCTGGTCGCGAGCCTGCTGGCTCGCCGAGGCCTCCGCGCGACCGCCGAGACGCTCGCGGCCGTGTCGGCGGTGCTCCTCGTGCTCGACGCATGGGGCCTCCAGGCATCCGGCCTCGCCGGGCTGGACCGGGTGCACGGCGCCCTCTACTGGGGCGCCGCCTCGACCGCGATCTGGGCGCTGCTGGCCGCCTGGCATCGCCTGTCGGGTCTGCGCGCCGCATCGATCGGACGAGCGCTCGCGCTTCCGCCCGCGATCGGTCTCGGCGCGGCGGGTCTCGTGTCGACGGCGGTCGGAACAACGCCCGTCGGCGGCCCCGCGCCGGTCGTCTTCACCGGCCTCGTGTGCGCGACGCTCGGCGCGCTCCACTGGCCCCGGCCGCGAGCCCGCACCGTCCCGCCCGTCGGCGTCGCGACGGGCCAGGCGACGGATGCTCCGCCCCGCTCGACCGGCCTCGAGGGCTGGATGACGACCGCGATCGCGGCCCTCGCCGCGGTCGGAGCACTGGGCATGAGCGTCTTCGGCCTCGCCCAGCACTCGACCCCGCTGTCCCTCGCCTCTGCCGTCGCGCTGCCGCTCTGCGCTGCGGCGCTGTGCGCGCTGCGACTCGGCTCCCGCATCCCGGTCGCCCGATGGAGCGCCGCCGTGTGGTCGGCCATGGCGCTGCCCACGGCGGCCGCCGCGCCGTTCCATCTGCTCGGCGTTGGCGGCGCCGACGCGAGCGGCTTCGCCTCGGGGCTCTCCTGGTTCGTGCTGCTCGGCGCGTCGGCCGCCCCGGCGCTGCTCCTGACTCGTTCCGCGTCTCGTTCGCCGCTGCGCGTCGCGGCGCTCGCCGCGCTCGCGACCGGCGGTGCGACGGTCGCGGTCGAGTTCGCGCTCGGCCTGCGCCTCCCTCATTCGCTGGGCTCCGCGCTCGCCTGGCTCGGGCCGTGGACCCGCAGTCCGGATGACGCATGGACCGCGGCGGGCATCCTCGCGGGTCTCGCGTTGGGAGTCGGCCTGCTCGCCGTGGCCCGCGCGCTTCGCGTCTGCGCTCCCGCCGTCGTGCACGCGGCGGCTCCGACGGCGCTCCTCGCCGCGGGTCTCCTGCCCGCCTGGCAGGGAACGGCGGCCGCGACGGCGGCGATCGTGATCGCGCTCTTCGCGCTGCTCGCGGCGACGCGAACCCGACCGGATGCGGGTTCCCTGCGCGTCGCCATGTGGTCGTGGGGCGCCGTCTCCGCGCTCGCGGTCGGAGTGAGCGCGACGTCCTCCGCGCTCGGATCCACGATCGCGCTGCTGGTCGTCGGGGCGCTCATCGCGGCATCCCGTGTCGTGCTCTCGACCGTCGAGCGTCCCGGCGGCACGAGGGCGCCGATCGGCGGGGCCGCCGAGTCGGCGAGCGCTCCGGACCTCGGCCGCTCCCGCGGCGCGGGCGAGCTGCGCTCGTCGCTCGCCGCGAGCGTCTGGCTCCTCGCGGGCGCGCCGCTCGTCGTGCAGCTGTGGGCCGCCGAGACGGGTCGGGTCGAGCCCGGCACGACCCTGGCCGTGCTCGGCGCGGTGACCGCGGGCATCGCCCTGCCGGCCGCGTTCGCCCCGGTCGCCCGCATGGCGGCTCCGGAGCGCGCGACGCTCGCCGGTCTGGCCGCCGCGCTCGTCGTCGCGCTGCAGCCGTGGTGGTTCGCGACCGGCGCCCCTGCCGCGCAGGCGATGCCCGGGGGCCCCGAACCGCTGCGCCTGCTCCCCTGGCTGCCGATCGCAGCGGCCCTCGCGCTCATCGCGGCGTTCGGCGTCCTGCTCGCGCGCGGGATCCGGCGCGAGCACGGCCGGTTCGCGGTCGCCGCCGGGGCGATCGCCCTTCCCGTCGCGTTCGCGGCGCTGTGCGTCGTCGCCGCCGACGCGGTTCCCGCGGTCGTCGAGACGGTCGCCAGGATCGACGTGCTCGGCGCGTGCCTCGCACTCGCGCTCGCATTCGCCGCGGCGATGGGCGGCGCCCTCCGCCTCGCCGAGGCGCGCGGCGCCCGAACGGCTCCGGGCGGGCTCGTCGCCGACATCTGGAGCGCGCTGCTGGTCTCGGCGGCGGCGCTCTCGCTCATCGCGCTCGACCGGCGCGGCGCCGCGCTCGTGCTCTCGCTCGTCGGCGCCGCCGCCCTCCTCGCGGCGGCGTCGCCGGACGGGCTCGTGCGATCGCGCTCGTGGCGCCGCCATCTCGCCTGGCTCGCGCTGCCGGCCTGGTCGGGCGCGTGGCTCGCGCTGGATTCGACGCTGCCCGGCGCCGGCACGCCGCGCACCTGGCTGCCGATCGCGGCGCTGCATCTCGCCGCGGCGGTCCTGCTCGCTCTCCGGGGCCGTTCGCGGGAGACGCAGCGCCCGAGCGTCGCCGTCGCCGCGCTCGGCGCGCTGGGCGTCTTCCTCCTCGCAGGTCCCCAGCTGCTGTCCCCCTCGTTCGACGAGCCGACGGCGTGGTTCCTCTCGGTCGCGCTCGTGCTCGCCGCCGTCGTCGCCATCGTCGTGGTCCCCATGAGCCGAGCTGCCGACGGGATGCGCTCCGGTGCGCTGCTCGGCTTCGCGACCGCGCTCGAATGCGGTGTCGCAGCCCGCGCGACGTCGATCGACCGCGACGCGATCGCCATGATCGTCGTCACGGCGACGGCGCACGTGCTCGCGCTCCTGCTCGTCGAGCGCTCGGCGCGCATCCTGGTGGCGACGACGTCCCCGCGCGGCGCGCGTCTGGCCGCATCCGTCGTCGTCTCGGCGCTGATCTCGATCGCCGCCGCATCGACGATCGCCGCGGCCGCGCTCTCCGCGACGCCGCACCTGTCGATCGCGCTCGCCGCGGGCTCGCTCGTCGCGGCCGCAGCGCTGCCGAACGGGCTCTGGGCGCCCTCGTCGGGGCGTCCGCGATTCGGCGTCGCGACGCGCGCGATCCTCGCGACGGTCGCCGTGCTCGGTGCGGCTCCCTCGGCCGCGGCTGCGCTCCTGATGCGTTCCCCCGAGCCCACCGGCGTCTCGGCGATCGAGCGCGTCGCGACGGGCGGATGGATGTCGGGGGCGGCGCAGATCGATCTGCCCCTCCTCGTGCTCGCCGTCACCGCCGTCGCGGCGCTCTTGGCCGGCGCCGCCCGCTCGACCGCCGCGCTCGGGCATCCGACGCCCCGTGCGGGCGCCGTCGCCGGCCGCGCGCCGCTCCTCGTCGGTGCGCTCGCGGCGCTCGTGCTCGTCACGTGCGCGCTCCCCGCCTCGTTCCCGCTCGAGGCGGCGGGGAGGATCGCGATCCCCGCGCTGATCGCAGCGGCGGTCGCCGCCTCGTTCGGCTCGGCCTGGCTCGAGCGCGGCGACGGCCTCGTGCTCGGCGCCGCGGCGACCATGCTCGCCCCGTTCGCGCTGCTCGCGCAGGCGCAGCTGCCCGCAGGAGTCGACGACCGGGCGGTCGCGATCGCCGCTTCGTGGAGCGCGATCGGCGCGACCGTCTCGGCGTTCGGGCTCGCGCCGTCGCGCTCGATGTCCCGCCCGGGCGCACTGCTCGCCTGCCTTCCCCGGCTCGCCGGCCTCGCGATCACGATCCCCGCGGTGTTCTCGCTCGCCGCGGCTGCCACGCACCGTGCGCCGGATCTGACCGCGCTTCCCCCGCTCCTGGCCGCCGTGCCGGCGGCGATGGTCGCTGCGCTGCTCCCCGCGATCGACGAGCGGCTGCGTCGCGCGCTCGGGTCGGCCGCGGCCGGCCCGGCGTCCGCCGGCACCGGGGCGAGCGGTGTCGACGCCGTGGGCGCATCGGGCCGCGGCGACGGCGACCGGGTCGCTTCCGCCGTCGGCGCCAGCCGGACGGGCCGGACCGCGGTCGCCTGGGAGGCGAGCCTGCTGTGGGCGGTCGCGGCGACCATCGCCGTCGGCGGCGCCGCGGCCCGGCTCCTGGGCTCCCAGCCCTCCTGGCTCGTCGGCGGCGCCGTCGCGCTGGGGGCCGCGCTCGTCCTGGGCGCCGCGCTCATCCCCGTCGCGAGTCCGGCCGCGCGCCGACTCGCCACGGCCGCGCTCGGGGCGGGCGCGGCGTTCTCGCTCGCCGCGCTGCCGGCCATCGCCTTCGGACGCGAGCTCGGCGCCTCGGTCGGCATCGCCGTGGACGGGAGCCGGCTCGACGACCTCGAGCGCGGCGCGCTCTCGGGCCTCGTCGTGCTCGTGCTGGCGGCCGCATCGATCGTGGCGGTCGTGCGGATCTCGCGCGACCGCCGACGAACGGCCCCCGCCGAGCGACGCGGCGGGACGCGCTCGGCGACCGCGACGCAGCTCGCGCCGACCACCACGCGGGCGACCGCCTTCGCCCTGCTGACGGCGACGTCCGCGGCGATCGTCTCGGCATCGCTCGCCTCGATCGCCTCCCCCGCCGGAGCCGGAACGGGAGCGAACGCCGCAGCTCCGATCTGGGCGGCCTGGCACGCTCCCCTCTGGTCGACGCTCGCGGCGGCCTGCCTCGCGTGGGCGGCCTGGACGGCCCGCCCGGTGCTGGGGCGCGGGCTCGGCCGAGCCGTGGTGCCGACGCTCGGCGCGCTCGCGGTGCTGAGCGCGCTCCCGCACCTCGTCATGACGGCGCTGCAGGCTCCCGGCAGCGCACCCGTCGAGGCGTCGACGCTCCCCATCGCGATCGGCGCGCTGATCGCGGGGCTCGCCTACGCGCGCGACCGCGAGGATCGCTCGAGCTGGGCGACGCTCGCTCCGGGCATCCTGCTCGCGCTCGTGCCGTCGTACGCCGTCGAGTTCTCGGATGCCGCCGTGTGGCGGCTCGTGCTCCTCGGCGCACTGTCCGTGCTCGTGCTCGTGTGGGGCGCGGTCGGCAGGCTGCAGGCGCCCTTCGCGATCGGCGCCGGCATGACGGCGCTGCACGCCCTCGCCACCTTCTGGCCGCTCATCGCGCGCGCCTACCAGGCGGTGCCGTGGTGGCTGTGGCTCGGCGTCGCCGGCATCCTGCTCATCTTCATCGCCGCGACCTACGAGGCGAGGCTGCGCGACGCCCGCCGCGCGGTGCGCACCTTCCGGGCCCTGCGCTGACGGGCGGGCGCGCCTCGCCGGGCGCGCCCGCGGTGGATGCGCCGCGCTCACGCGAACCGCCCCGTCGTCCGAGGACGACGGGGCGGTTCCAACAGGAGGATCCCTCCGGCGGCTTCCCGCAACGCGCTGAGCCCGCGCGGGAGCCGTTCGGCAGGGCGGCCTAGTGCTGGCAGCCGGGGCACCAGTAGAGCTTGCGCGCCTGCATCTCCTCGAGCGCGATGGGCGTGCCGCACACGCGGCACGGGAGCCCGGCGCGGCCGTAGACCCAGTGGCGGTCCTCGCGGTTGCGCAGCGCGTCGAGCTTGCGCTGACCGCGCAGGCCGTCGATCGTCATCATCTGGCCGACCTCGACGCCGATCTTCAGCAGCTTCGTCCAGTCCTTCCACAGCGCCGAGGCCTCGTCGCGGGTCAGCGACGATCCGGGGCGGTGCGGGTCGAGCCCGGCGCGGTAGAGGATCTCGGCCCGGTAGACGTTGCCGATGCCGGCGACGACCGACTGGTCCATGAGCAGGATGCCGATGGGCGTGCGCCGCTTCGCGATCGCCTCGACGAAGCGCGCCTCGGCGGAACCGCCGCGATCGACCAGCGGATCCGGCCCGAGCTTCTTCAGCTGCGCCTCGACGCCCTCGGGCGTCATGATCTCGCAGGCGGTCGGCCCGCGCAGGTCCGCGCACGTCTCATCGGTGAGCAGCCGCAGCCGCACGGCGCCCACGGGCTCCGGCGGCCACGCCTCGAGCGTCGACTCGGCCTCGCTCTCCGCCATGCGCAGGCGGGTGCGACGAGGCGCGCCGATGCTGGACAGCGAGGTCTCGCCCCGGGAGTCCTCGACGCGCAGCTGCGGGAACTTGCGCGAGTACTCGCCCGTCTGGCCGAGGCTCGTCGAGACGTCGCCCGAGAAGTCCCAGGCGCCGTAGATGCCCAGGTGCACGCGCAGCCACACGTCGCCCTCGAACGAGGAGAACATCTGCTTGCCGACCGCGAACGTCTCGGTCATCTGACGTCCGTCGATCTCGGCTGCGCCCTCCGCGAAACGGCCCTGCGGCGAGGACGCCGCGATCTCGCGACCGACGAAGTTGGCCGTGAACTGCCGCGCGATGCGATGGACGGAATGCCCCTCCGGCATCCGGCGCCCTACGCCTCGGCCGCGTCGAGCACGACGGGGGCCTCCCCCTCGCGCGCGATGACGTGCTTGCCGGCGATCGCGCCCGTGCGCTCGTACTCCGCGAGCTGCGAGATGCGGCGCACGTGGCGCTCGTCGCCCGGGAACGGCTCGGCGATGAACGCGTCGATGAACGACACGGCCTCGTCGACGGAGTGCTGGCGGGCGCCGATCGAGATGACGTTCGCGTTGTTGTGCTCGCGGGCGAGCTGCGCGGTCGACAGGTTCCAGACGAGCGCTGCGCGCACGCCCTCGACCTTGTTGGCCGCCATCTGCTCGCCGTTGCCGGAGCCGCCGAAGACGACGCCGAGCGCGGGGACGCCCGCGGCCCAGTCGTTCGCGACGGCCTGCGCCGCATTGATGCAGAACGAGGGGTAGTCGTCGAGGGCGTCGTACTCGACGGGACCGTGGTCGACGACCTCGTGGCCCTGCTCGCGCAGGTGCGACTGGAGGTGCTGCGAGAACTCGAGTCCCGCGTGGTCGGTGGCGACGTGGATGCGCATCAGAACTGCGGCCCCCGCGTGCGCGAGCGCTTGAGCTCGAAGAACCCCTCGTAGGATGCCGCGGCGACGACGCCGTCGAACAGGCGCAGCGCCTCCTCGCCCTTGGGCGCGGGCGAGATGACCGGGCCGAAGAAGGCGACGCCGTCGATGGCGATGACGGGCGTGCCGACGTCCTGGCCGACGCGGCCGATGCCCTCGGCGTGGCTCGCGCGGTACTGCTCCTCGAACTCGCCGTTCAGGCCGCGCTCGACGAGCTCCTCGGGGATGCCGGCCTCGGCGGCCGCCTCGCGGATGAGCGCGTCGTCGATGTCGCGTCCGCCCGGGTGCACGCGCGTGCCGATGGCGTCGTAGAGCGCCTTGACGCTCGCGTTGTCGAGCTCGGCCGCGACGGCCGCGACGACGAGACCCGCGCGGAACGAGCGCTTGTGCGCCGCCGCGTGCTCGTCGTTCTCGCGCCCCTCGTTGAGGATCGCGAGGCTCATGATGTTCCACTCGACGTCGAAGTCGCGCTGCGCGGCGACGTCGTCGATCCATCGGGATGCCATCCACGCCCACGGGCAGGCGGGGTCGAACCAGAATTCGACGCGCTCGGGCGTCGGTGCGACAGTGCTCTCGGCCATTGGTCCAGGCTATCGCGCGCGGGCCCGTCGGCGCGGCGCGACGACCTGCGCATCGTCGCCCGCCCGATGCCGGTGCGCGCGTCGCCGCCCCGGGCTCGCCCCGGTCGCCCAACACGGGCCCCTGGCGCGAGCCGCGGCGAATAGTGGCTCAGCTCCCGCGCACGACCCGGGTTGGGCGAACAGCGCGGGCGCCGGTGTCGGCGCGAGCGCCCGCGCCCCGGCACCGCGCCGGCTCACCCGGCCGCGAGGGCCGGCTCGACCTCGCGCCGGGCCAGGGGCGAGAGCCGGCCGTCGTCCATGACGTGCACCTCGTCGAAGGCGTCCAGATGCCTCTGCTCGTGGGTCACGACGACGGTCGCCAGCCCGCGCTCTCGGGTGACGCGGCCGAGGAGCTCGATGACGGCGTCGCCGCGCTCCCGGTCGAGCGCGCTCGTCGGCTCGTCGACGAGCAGCACCGAGGGCTCGTGCACGAGCGCGCGGGCGATGTTGACGCGCTGCCGCTGCCCGCCCGAGAGGGCGCCCGTGCGGCGGTCCTCGAGCCCGTCGAGTCCGACGTCGGCGAGGAGCCCGCAGATGCGGTCGGCGAGGTCGTGCCGCCGGACGCCGCGCAGCGCGGGGGCGCCGAGGCGCGCGACGACCTCGAGCTGCTCCCCCGCCGTGAGGCTCGAGATGAGGTTGGGCGCCTGGAAGACGATGCCGATGGCCGATCGGCGCAGCTCGGCGGCGGTGCGCTCCCGGCGCCGCGAGCGCTCGGGGTCGAGGCGCGTGCCGGCGATGCGCACGGTCCCGGCATCCGGTACGACGAGCGTCGAGGCGACGGCGAGGAGGGTCGACTTGCCCGAGCCGGAGGCACCGGTCACGCCGGTGAAGGCGCCGGGCGCCACGTGGAGCGAGACGTCGTCGAGCACGGTGCGGCGGGCGTCCCCGTCGGCGTAGGCGAGGGTGATGCGGTCGAGGTCGATCATGGCGATTCCTGCGATTCGGGTTCGGGCTGCGGCTGGTGGCCGGAACGGACCCTTGAGGCCAAGGCCCGAGGGCCTGTTCCGGGCACCAGCCGGGGGTGAGGAGGGGTGGAAGGAGGAGGAAGAGCGGCGGGGAGGAAGCGGCGGGTCAGGCGGTCGCGGCGAGCGCCTCGAGCGGATCGGCCTTCGTCACGACGCGCAGCGCGACGAGCGATCCGACCAGCCCGGTGACGACCATCGCGAGGGCCGGAGCCGCGATGGTGACGGGGCTGAGCAGGAACGGCAGGGCGCCGCTCACGAGCAGGCCGAAGCCGAGTGCGAGGAGCGCGCCCGTACCCGCCCCGGCGAGGAGCACGAGCAGCGCCTGCCCGAAGGCGTCCCGACGCAGCCATCCCGCGCTCGCGCCGAGCGCCTTGAGGACGGCGAAGTCGCGCTGCCGCTGCATCGACCAGACGAGGAAGAAGACGCCGACGACGAGCGCGCCGATGAGGAAGAGCAGGCCGATCATGAGGCCGAGCGAGCCGATCTCCGACTTGAACGACTCGAGGCTCAGCAGCGAGACCGGGGTCCAGGCCGAGACGGTGCCGAGTCGGGCGTCGATCACAGCCCAGTCGGGCGCGGAGGAGCCTGAGCCGGCACCCGCCCCGGCACCCGCCGGGCGCACGAGGAGCGCGGTCGGGCCCGCCGGCGCCTGGTGGAGGGCGTGGGCGACGGATGCGGCATCCGCGTCGGTGAGCCAGGCGACCGGCTGGTGAGCGTGCGAGTCGTCGGGGCCGACGGCGGCGACGACGAGGTCGACCCCCGCGATGCGCACCGCGGCGCCCGAGCCCACCCCGAGCGCCTTCGCGAGCGAGGCGGAGAGCACGACCTGACCGTCGTGCTCGGGCGATCGATCGGCGAGCGACCCGGCGGGCGCGCCGAGGAGCATGGCGCCCTCGCGGTCGGACGCTCCGGCGGCCCCGGCCGCGGGCGCTCCGCCGGGGAGCGAGACAGGCTCGACGACGGCGCGCGAGATCGTGAGCGGCACGACCTGGATGCCGGCCGTCTCGCGCCAGCCGTCGACCTGCGCGGCAGTGAGCTGCGAGCGCTCGAAGCTCGTGCGCCCCGTCGCATCGGGGGCGAGCACCACGCGGTCGGCGCCCGTGCCGAGCACCGCCGAGACGTTCTGCGCGGCGAGTCCGCCGGCGAGTCCGCTGAGGAACCCCGTGAGCAGGGTCATCAGGGCGACGACGGCGACGATGAGGCCGAATCGGCCCTTGGCGCGGGTGAGCTCTCGTCTCGCGACGAACATGCGGTCCTGCTTCCTGGTTGCTGCGGTGCGCGTGCTGCGCGGTGATGCCGCGTCGAGCGCGGCCGGATGCGGCGCGGGGCGTCGATCCGATGCCTCAACGCTCCTCCGATCCGGCCTGCCGCGACACGGCCGCCCGGTCGGTTCGGGCTCGTCCGTGCGGGAGGGTCGGCGTCTCGTCCATTCGGACGATGGGCGGCCAGGGCGACCGGCCTACGATCGGGGGATGCCCGCCGCCGAACCGCTCCTCCCCGTCGAGCCGGCGGACCGCGACGGGCCCGCGGGGCACGACGGGCTCGACGGGCTCGACGAACCCCTCGAACGCCGCGCGCACGGCGGCCGCCGCGCCCTCGCGCAGGCCACCCTGGTCGGCGCCTTCCTGGTGTGCGGCGCGCTCGTCGTCTTCCCGCTCGTGCACGAGCTCGTCGAACCGACCGGCCGTGCGGGCACGATCGCCGGCTTCGCGATCGGCGAGCTCGCCCTCCTCGCCCTCGGCGTGTGGTGGGTGCACCGGGCGCCCGAGCCCTACCGGTCGCCGGCAGAGCGGCTGCGGGTGCTCGACGTCATCTGGCTCGTGCTCGTCTGCCTCGTCTGGTCGGGCCTGATCGCGTCGACCCCCGACGCCTCGTACACGGTGCTCGCGCTCTACTTCCTCGTGCTGTGGCTGCTGCCGCCGGGGCTGGGCCTGCTGGGGACCGCCGCGCTCGGCATCCTCACCGCCACGGGCCTCGTCGTGCACCACGGCTGGTCGAGCGGCTCGGTCGTCGGCCCGCTCGCGGGCGCCGGCCTCGCGATGGCCGTCATGGTCGGCTACCGCGCGCTCGTCGCCGACGTGCGCGAGCGCGAGCGACTGGTCGCGGCGCTGCGACGGACCCACGAGCGGCTCGTGGCGAGCGAGCGCGACGCCGCGCGCCTCGCCGAGCGGGCCCGGCTCGGCCGGGAGCTGCACGACACGGTCGCGCAGAGCCTGTCCAGCATCCAGCTCCTGCTGCACGCGGCCGAGCGCGAGGCGCGCGACGGCGACGACCCGACCGCCCGCATCGACCAGGCGCGCATCGCCGCGGCCGACGCGCTCGCGCAGACCCGGGCCGTCATCCGGGATCTGACCCCGGCGCCGCTCGCGGGCGCACCGCTCGTGTCGGCGCTGCGCGGCGTCGCCCGGCAGGCGTCGACACCGGGTTCGCTCGACGTGGGGGTGACCATCGAGGGCGAGCCGGTGACGCTGCCCATGACGGTCGAGGCGACCGTGCTGCGCATCGCGCAGGAGGCGCTCGCGAACATCGCGCGGCACGCCGATGCGCGCAACGCGTGGATCGCGCTCCGCTTCGAGCCCGACGCGGTGACCCTCGACGTCGGCGACGACGGCGTGGGATTCGACGCCGAGGCGACCGTGGCGGATGCCGCGGACGCCTCGGCGGCGCACTTCGGCCTCGCGGGCATGCGCGCGCGGGCGGCCGAGCTCGGCGGGCACGCGGTGGTCGTCTCCCAGCCGGGCGAGGGCGCGCTGGTGAGCGTGCGCCTGCCGCGGGCCGGCGCGAGCGGTGGGACGCACGAGGACGCGGCCGAGCACGAGCCCGGCGGCGAGGAACGGATCGCCGATGACGGCGAAGGGAGGACCCCGTGAACGCGAACGGAACCGGGCGCTTCGGCGCGAGCGGTCGGGGCGCCACGAACGGCCCGGAGGCCGGCCGCGACACCGCGGACGTCATCCGCGTGGTGATCGCCGACGACCACCCCATCGTCCGGCAGGGTCTGCGGGCCGTCTTCGACGCCGAGCCCGGGTTCGCGGTCGTCGGCGAGGCCGAGAGCGCCGAGCGGGCCGTGGACCTCGCGGCCGACGCCGACGTCGTGACCATGGACCTGCGCTTCCCGGGCCGCTGGCAGGGCGTCGACGCGACGCGGGCGATCCGCGCGCTGCCCGAGCCGCCGGCGGTGCTCGTCCTCACCAACTACGACGACGACGTCGACATCCTCGGCGCGATCGAGGCCGGCGCCTCGGGCTATCTGCTGAAGGACGCGCCGCCGGCCGAGCTCGCCGCGGCCGTGCGCGCCGCCCGCGCCGGACGCTCGGTCCTCGCGCCGGCCGTGCAGGAGAAGCTGCTCGAGCGCATGCGCCGCCCCGAGGTGCAGCTCACCCCGCGCGAGCTCGAGGTGCTCGAGCTCGTCGCGCAGGGGCTCAGCAACCAGGACATCTGCCGCACGCTCTTCCTCTCGAACCCGACCGTCAAGAGCCATCTCGCGCACCTCTACGGGAAGCTGCAGGTGTCGAGCCGCACGGCCGCGGTGGCGAAGGCGCGCGAGCTCGGCATCCTCAGGTGATCCCGGTCCCGAAGCCGACCATGCCGGCAGAAGGGCCGGGCAGCCCGGCGCGGGCGCGTTCCCGCCGCCGACGCGCCGGATTTACGCATCCGTAACCGATTCCGCGCCGCCGCCGAGCCGCGCCCGCCGAGGGCCGCCGTTCACGTGCCGTCGCACAACGGATGGGCCGGATGTGCGACGGATGCCCAACACCGGGCAGCACACCACCCTGTGAGAAGCCTCCGCCGAACATATGATTCCCCTCCCAGTTCCGACGAGCCCGTCGGAACCTGACAGGATCGGACTCCGGAATCATGTCCAACCCCCACGAGTCTCCCGAGCGCCCCGCGGGCGGCCCCTTCGAACCGGGCAAGCCCGTCTCCCCCCAGACCTCCGCCGGCAACGTCGCCGGCGGGCACGTCCCGAAGGGCGGCAAGCTCAAGTCGCGCCACGTCACGATGATCACCCTCGGCGGCATCATCGGCGCGAGCCTCTTCGTCGGCTCCGGCAACGTCATCCGCTCGGTCGGCCCCGCCGCCGTGCTCTCCTACCTCATCGGCGGCCTGCTCGTCTTCTTCGCCATGCGCATGCTCGGCGAGATGGCGGCGGCCCGCCCCACCACGGGCTCCTTCATGGAGTACGCGCGCCGTTCCCTCGGCGACTGGGCCGGCTACTTCGTCGGCTGGCTCTACTGGTACTTCTGGGTCGGCGTCATCGCCTACGAGGCCGTGGTCGGCGGCTCGATCCTCACCGGCTGGATGCCGGCCGTGCCGCAATGGGCCTTCTCGGTCATCCTCATGCTGATCTTCACGGCCACCAACCTCATCTCGCTGCGCTCGTTCGGCGAGGTCGAGTTCTGGCTGGCGAGCGTCAAGGTCGCCGCGATCGTCGTCTTCCTGGGCATCGGCGTGCTGTTCGTCTTCGGCCTGTGGCCGGGGGCGACGTTCTCGATCCCGAACCTGTGGGAGCACGGCGGGTTCGCGCCCAACGGCGCGTGGGCGATCGTCTCGGGCGTCGCGGTCGTGATCTTCTCCTACTTCGGCACGGAGATCGCCGTCATGGCGGCGTCCGAGTCGGAGAACCCGGTCAAGGGCGTCCGGCAGGCGACGAGCACCATCATCTGGCGGATCCTGATCTTCTTCGTCGGCGCCGTGTTCCTCATGGTCATGATCGTCCCGTGGGACGAGCTGCCGAGCCCCAAGGAGATCGGCCCCTTCGCCTACATCTTCGGCCTCTTCGGGCTGCCGGGGGCGCAGGTCTTCATGAGCGCGATCATCCTCACGGCCGTCTGCTCGGTGCTCAACTCGGGCCTCTACTCGGCCGCGCGCATGTTCTCGGCGCTGGCCGACGAGGGCCTCGCGCCGAAGCTCATCGCCAAGCGCTCGAAGTCGGGCGTGCCCACGTTCGCCGTGATCGCCTCGACGATCGGCGCCTACGCCGCCGTCATCGCCAACTTCGTCGCACCGGAATCGGGCATCTTCGACTTCATCATGAACTCGGCGGGCCTCGTGGCGCTCTTCGTCTACGTCTTCATCGCGCTCACCCAGATGCGGATGCGGGCGCAGATGACCCCGGCCGAGCGGGAGGCGCTGCAGCTCAAGATGTGGCTCCACCCGTGGCTCGCGATCCTGGTCATCGTCGGCGTCGTCGGCGTCGTCGCGGTCATGCTCATGTCGGGCGAGAGCGGGCAGGTGCAGGTGTGGACGAGCCTCATCGCCGTGGCCGCGCTGGCCGTGTTCTGGCCGCTGGTGAACCGGGGGCTCAAGCGCCGCGCCGAGACCGAGCGCGACGCCGAGGCGCACGGCGCCCCGCACGTCGACCACACGCTCGTCGGCGTGCACGACCCCGGCGTCGACGAGCGCGAGCACGGCATCCACCAGTAGCGCGCTCCGCCGCACCGCACGGATCGGACGGTCTCCATGGCTCAGGGCAGTCCTGAGCCGAGGAGACCGTCCGATCTGCGAGTGCCGGCTCAAGACGCGAGCGCACGGGCACGACGGCCGGCGGCCACGAGCAGCCGGATGCCGACGACGGCGAGCGGGAATGCGGCGATGAGCTCGGCGCCGCCGGCCATCCCGATGCCGTACACGCCGAGCATGAGCGCGCCGAAGACGCCCACGACGGCGACGAGCCCGCTCCCGACGAGACCCGAGCGGCGCAGGTCGAGGGCCGTCGCGAGCAGCCAGGCGAGCAGCGCCAGGCCGATCGCCCCGGCCAGACCGTTCAGCACGTAGGTGAGCGCAACGCCGAGCATGATCCGGATGCCGGCGTCGTGCTGCGCGCTCAGGAGGTCGGCCATGCCCACGGCGCCCGCGGAATACTCCACCGAGCCGATGCCTCCCTCGACGAGGAACAGGCCCGCGGCCGCGAAGGCGGCTCCGAGACGCACGAGGCCGGAACCGGAGTCGCGCCCGGCCCTCGTGCGCCGCCCCGACCGAGGCGCATCAGCGGCCGGCGGCCGGGGCTCCGCGCGGTCGACGGGATCCTGGGCGACGCCCCCGAGCGCGAGCGTCGCCGCCACGATCGCGATCGCGAAGACGATGCCCTGGATCGCGTACACGGGTCCCAGCCACGGGAACCGCACCCACGTCAGCGGGTCGCGCCAGAGCGGCGACGTGCCCTCGGCGAGAGCGGGATCGATGGCGCCCCACGGAATCGCGAACACCGTGACGGGCGTGAGCGCGATCGCGAACGTGGCGACGAGGCTCCAGGCGCCGGCGGCGCGGAGCGCGCTCGGGGCACGGGCGGCTCCCCGAGCCGGCGAGCCCGCGACGACGGACGCCGCCGCATTCGCGCTGGCGCCGGGCGCGGCGCCCGCTTCGGTCCCGGCGCCGCCGCGCGGGGTGGATTCGACGGTCATGACGGACTCCTTCGCTCGATTCACCGGATCGCCCCGCTCGGAGGTCGCGCTCCGACGCACGGCCGCGTCGCCGCCTCGCGGAGCGACGGCGGCACCGGACCTCGGCGCCGTTCCGGTGCGGGACGCGCTCCCATGCTCCGCCGCGCTCGCGCCGCGGGGATCGTGGCGAGCGCCCGTTCCGACCGGGTACCAGCACGGATGCACGCGGTCGGCGCCGTCCATAGACTGACGCCATGGCCGCCACCGTCGGGGCCGCTCGCGCCCTGGAACGTCCGCGGGCCGAGCGTCCGCGCCGCGCCGCCGCGATCGTCGCAGCGCTCCTCTCCGCGCTCGCGCTCGCCTCGCTCGGCTGGGCCTGGCTCACGTTCTCGCGCATCGGCGGGCCGGGCGAGGGCTACGAGCCCTTCTTCACCCTCATCGCCGCGGCGACGGCGGCGGCCGGGTTCGCGATCTCGTGGCGGGTTCCGGGCAACCCCGTCGGGCCGCTCGTCGCGGCCTTCGGGCTCTCGGAGGCGCTGCTCGTGGCGCGCGACGCCTGGTACTGGGGCGCGGCGCTGGCGCCGAGCTCCCTCCCTCGCCCGTCCGCGCTCGTCCTGGCGCTCGGCGGAGGGTTCGGGGGCGTCTCCTTCGTGCTCCTGGCGTTCATCGTCGTGCTGTTCCCGTCCGGGCGCCTGCCGTCGCGGCGCTGGGCGGCGCTGCTGTGGGCGGTCGTGCTCGCCTGGGTGCTCTTCGAGGCGACCCAGCCGCTGTACGCCGGGCCCGGTTTCGCGCCGTACGAGCACGAACCGCCCTTCGTCGACGATCCCGGCCCGCTCGGCACCGCGCTCGTGGTCTCCGCGACCACGCTCTTCTTCTCGCTGCTGCTGGCGACGATCGTCGCCGGGCTGCTGCGGGTGCGCCGGGCAGCCGGCATCCTGAAGACGCAGTTGAAATGGGTGCTGCTCGGCGGCTGCCTCTTCCTCTTCTACCCGTTCGTGTGCGGCGCCGAGGTGCTGCTCACGGGCGGGCCGACGTGGCCGAGTCTCGCGCTCGTGCTGCTCGCGATGGCCTCGCTGCCGCTCGGCATCGCCGTCGGCATGCTGCGCTACGACCTGTTCGACGTCGATCGCGCGCTCGCCGCGACGGTCGTCTGGGCGATCGTGACGACGGCGCTCGCGCTCGGCTTCGGCGCCGTGATGGCCGTGGGCGGAGTGCTCGTGGGCTCGGCCTCGCCCTGGCTCGCGGCCGTGGCGACGGCGACGTGCGCGCTCGCGCTGGCGCCCGCGCACCGGCTCGTGAACCGCTGGGTCGGCGCACGGCTGTATCCGGCGCGACGCGCCGGTCTGCTGTCGATCCACGACCTCGAGCGCCGGGTGACCGTGGGCGAGGCCGACCCCGGAGGGCTCGCCCCAGCGCTCCGGGCGGCGCTCCGGGATCCCGCCGTGCGCGTCGGCTACGTCGTCCCTGAGACGGGCGAGCTGGTCGACGCCCAGGGTCGTCCACTCGCGATGACGCGGCGACTCGACCCCGCCGGACCGGTCTCCGCGGCGGGTTCCGGGACGTCGGCGGACGCCGGGCGCGACGAGCCGGCCGACGCCGGGGACCCGATCGAGGGCTCGACGCCGATCGAGGCGGCCGGCGAGCGCATCGGCCTGCTCGTCGCCCCGTCGATCGGCGGCGGCCTGCGCCGCGAGCTCGCGGGCGCGTCGGTTCCGCTCGTCACCGCCGTGCGGCTGAGGCTGCACCTCGCGCGCAGCCTCGCGGAGACGAGGGCGTCGCGGGCGCGCCTCGTCGCGGCCGAGGATGCCGCCCGGCGGCGCTTCGAGCGCGACCTGCACGACGGCGCCCAGCAGCGACTCGTGTCCCTCGGCGTGACCCTGCGGCTCGCGCAGCGCCACCTGCCCGACGTCGACGTCGCGGATCTGCTCGACGACGCGGTCGCCGAGCTCGGCACGGCCACCGCCGAACTGCGCAGGCTCGCGCACGGCCTGCGGCCGAGCGTGCTCGACGACGGGCTCGCCGCCGCGCTCGCCTCGCTGGGCCGCGCGACGCCCGTCCCCGTCGAGCTCGCCCTGGAGGACGTCCCGGTCGCCGATCCCGTCGCGACGACCGCGTACTACGTCGTCGCGGAGTCCCTCGCCAACGCCGTGAAGCACGCCGACGCGGGTCGCATCGCCGTGCGGCTCGACCGTGCGGGCTCCGGCATCCGCGTCGCCGTCAGCGACGACGGGCGAGGAGGCGCGGATGCCGCCGGCACGGGCCTCAGCGGCCTGCGCGACCGGGTGGGCGCGGTGGGCGGGCGCCTGCTGCTGTCGAGCCGCGCGGGGCACGGCACGACCGTCGAGGCGGTGCTGCCGTGCGCATCGTGATCGGCGAGGACTCGGCCCTCTTCCGCGAGGGCCTCGCCCGGCTGCTCGAGGACGCCGGGCACGAGGTCGTCGCCCGCTGCCCCGACGCCGTCGCGCTCGTCGAGGCGGTGCTGGCGCAGCGCCCGGACCTCGTCGTCACGGACATCCGGATGCCGCCGGGCGACGCCGACGACGGGGCTCGCGCCGCGCGCGACATCCGCGATGCCCGACCCGAGCTCGGCATCGTGCTGCTCTCCCAGCACGTCGAGTCGACGCACTCGGTCGCGCTGGCCGCGCAGGGCCGCTTCGGCTACCTGCTGAAGGACCGCGTGCTCGACGTGGACGACTTCCTGGATGCCCTGGACCGGGTCGCCGCCGGCGGCACGGCGCTCGACCCGGAGGTCGTGGCCCGGCTGCTCGCGCCGCAGACGCGCGCCGACCCGCTCGTCGCGCTCACGCCCCGCGAGCGCGACGTGCTCGCCCTCATGGCGGAGGGGCGCACGAACGCCGGCATCGCACGGCGGCTGTGGCTGAGCGAGCGCACCGTCGAGACGCACGTGACGGGGGTCATGGCCAAGCTCGGTCTGAACGGCGCGACCGCCGAGCATCGCGACGACCACCGGCGCGTGCTCGCCGTGCTCGCCTACCTCGACGCCACCCGCTGAGCTCGAGCGCCCGGTGCGCACCGCCCTTGCTCATGCTCCTCCGCATGCCTCGGTGTCGAGGTCCAGACGTCGCAGTTCGACCTCCGCGGTCCACGTCACCAGATCGTCGAGCTCGTCCGACGGTCCGAGACTCCGAAGCAGCTCAGCATCCCGATCAGCGGCACAGCGCACGCTCCCGGGCGGCGGTCACCCGGCGACCACGGGGACGAAGCCCTCAAGTCCGGCGAAGTCGTTCGGGTTCCTGGTGATGACGGCCGCGCCGTTCGCCGCGGCCGTCGCCGCGATCATGAGATCGACCACTCGACCCCGGACGTCACGGCCGCCGGCGAGCACGAGTTCGCACACGGTCTCGTAGGCATCGGCAGCGGCGTCGTCGAAGGGGAGGCCGGGCCCGAGCAGCGCCCGCAGCCTTGTGATCCGGGTTTCACGGCGGGCGCGCTCGACGGGATCGGCGGCCTTTCGGATGCCGGAGCGGAGTTCCGCCCAGGTCAACGAGGCGACCCCGACCTCGTAGCCGGGATGGACGAGCGCCTCGGCGACGAGCAGGTTCGTGTCGAGGATCGCCTTCACGCCGAGGGCTCCCACGGATCGACGGGAGTCTCAGCCGCTCGGGCGGCGGCGACGTCGCGAGCCCAGGCGTCATCCGCGCCCAGCTCCCGAAGCAGCGCGTCGACCTCGCCGCTGGGGATCCACCGATGCGGTCGAAGCGCCACGACCTCGGCGATGGGCTCGCCGTGATCGGTGATCGTGTAGGTCGCGCCCGCCTTGACCTCTCGGAGCATGCGGGTCGGGTTCTGGCGAAGCTCGCCGACGCTGATGGTGCTGGACATGACAGCTCCCTTCTCTAGATGATTATCTAGACCCCCGTGATCGTTGTCGACCGAAGAGACGGGAAGCGCCTCCCGGATCGGACTGCTTCGGCCGCTCAGTACCGTCCCGAGCAACCTGAACCGCCCGATTCGTCCCGTCGACGGATGCGGGGAGCGCCATCGGGCGAGGCTTCGACGCGGCCACGAGGCCGCGGCGATAGGCTCCCCCTCGTCGCAACCCAGCCGCCCGGCGCGCGAGCGCCGATCACCAGAGGAGCCGCATGCCCGGTCTGAACCTCACGCGCGTCGAAGCACAGGA
>Ga0153917_1000267_pt1 | contig 41176 bp, 25 predicted proteins | sample TSFL001MetaG_FD_104695 | JGI IMG/M metagenome (GOLD analysis project Ga0153917, IMG submission 104695) | Attine ant fungus gardens microbial communities from Florida, USA - TSFL001 MetaG | ecosystem: Host-associated > Fungi > Mycelium > Unclassified | place: USA: Florida, Paynes Creek Historic... | reverse complement strand
GTAGGTGTAGGTGTTTTCGGGCAACACCTTCTGGTTGCGCCAGAAACGCGTGGCTTCGGCGTCGTTGCGCACGCTCAGTACATTGCCCACCGGGTCGTAGGCGTAGCGCAGGTCCTGCAGCACTTTTGTGGTGCCTGTCCGACGCTCGGTCTTGATGGCGGACAGGCGCTGGGTGTCGGGTTCGTAGGCATAGGTCGTCACCACGCCGTTGCCGTGCTCTTCGCGCAGCTTCTGCCCGGTAGCAGAGTAACTGAGGGATTTGACGATCACCTGTTCGGTGCCGCCGTTGAGCGTGAGCCAGCTGCCAGCCAGCTGGCCTGCCACGTCGTAGCTCAGGCGTTGCCTGTGGCCTGCGGCATCCTGGGTGCTCAGCACTGCCCCGGTGGCATCGGTGGTGGTCAGGGTGGTGTGGACGACAGGTTCCAGCCCGGCGTCGACTTCGCCCTGCCAATCGACAACGGTGTCGGGGTTTTCGGCGTCCTTGAGCAGTTGTCGGGTCACCGAGAGCGGCACGCCGGTCAGGGCGAGGCTGCGCGTGCGCACCAGGCCGGCCGGGTCGTACCGGCTCACGCAGTGCCCCGCCAGGTTGTGGGCCTGCGCCTCTGCCGTGGGCCCGGCCCAGACCAGGCGTTCGATGATGCGCGCCGGCGCACCGGCCACCTGCTCCGTCACGCCCAGCAGACGGCCCGGCAACGAGGCGTCCTCATACTGCCAGGTGCGGGTAACCGCCTGGTCGCGCGTGTCGGAATCCATGCCGCTCACCGCCATGCAAGGGCGCCCGGCGGCATCGTTCAGGGCCAGTGAGATGCCGGCATCGACGCTGCGCGTGCAGAGCACATCGCCGATGAGGTCGGTCAGGTAGGTGAAGTTCGCCAACCCGGCCTCGTGCAGGCGCGGGTCGGTGCTCGTGGCGAGAACGCCACGGGCGTCCTGTCGATGGCGGGTGATGCGCTCGTGCGTCACCTGAGGGGTGTCGGGGTGCCGGTGGTAGACGATCTCGCGCACGGGCAGGCTGCGGTTATCCACTACCGTGACCTTTGGGGTCCGACTAAACAATGACGTGTTCATGGCTGCTCCTCTGTCGAATGTCGATCCTCGACAATCGGTCATGTCGCCGCCCTGGGGTACTCCAAGGTCTGGGGGGCCACAGCTTCCCGCGGCCTGCGGCCATGCATCCAGCGTCCGCGCCCAATGCATTTGCCCTGGGCAACGAACCCATGGCATAGATGCAGGTCAGCACTTCCAGTGTCCGTCTCGAGCCCTCAGGAGATTCCGCGCATGAGCAAGCCCTATGTCCCACCCACGGTCTGGACCCACGAGGCCCCGTCCGGAGGACAGTTCGCCAGCATCAACCGTCCTGTCGCCGGCCCGACCCACGACCGGGAGCTGCCGGTGGGCAGGCACCCCCTACAGCTGTACTCGCTGGCCACGCCCAACGGGGTCAAGGTGACCATCCTGCTGGAGGAGCTGTTGGCCCTCGGTCATGCCGGCGCCGAGTATGACGCCTGGCTGATCCGCATCGGCGAGGGCGACCAGTTCTCCAACGGTTTCGTCCAGGTCAACCCCAACTCGAAGATCCCTGCCCTGCTCGACCGCAGCGTCGAGCCGCCGGTGCGGGTGTTCGAGTCCGGCTCGATCCTCTTGTACCTGGCCGAAAAGTTCGGTGCCTTCCTGCCCAAAGCTCCGGCTGCGCGCACCGAGAGCCTGAACTGGCTGTTCTGGCAGATGGGCTCGGCACCCTACCTGGGTGGCGGCTTTGGCCACTTCTATGTCTATGCGCCGGAAAAGTTCGAGTACGCCATCAACCGCTTCACCATGGAGGCCAAGCGCCAGCTGGATGTGCTCGACCGGCGTCTGGCCGAAAGCGCCTACCTTGGGGGGGACGAGTACAGCATCGCCGACATCGCCGTTTGGCCCTGGTATGGCCAGTTGGTGCGCGGCAACCTGTATGGCGCGGCGGAGTTCCTCTCCGTGCAGGAGTATCCCCATGTGCAGCGTTGGGCCGAGACCATCGCCCAGCGACCCGCCGTGCAACGCGGCACCCGGGTCAACCGGACCTGGGGCGACGAGCACAGCCAGGTGCCGGAGCGCCATTCGGCGGCGGACCTCGATTGAGCGCGGCGGGGTCGTTCCCACAGGGTTAACGGCAACGCTTGTGGGAGCGGCCCCGGCATCCGAAGGGCCGGACGCCGCTCAGCGCATGCACTGGCGCACACTTTCCCCACCCCAAGACTGCCGCCGTGCAAATAACCATTGCCACGGTGCATGCCTGCGCCGGGCAAGGGCTTCTTGCTACACTCGCGCCACGAGTTTCCACCTGCATAACTGGTGACAGCATGATCGAGGTAACCGAGGTTTCCATTGCCGAGCTGCGCGACGCGCTCGAGTCCGGCCGCACGACGGCGGTTGAGCTGGTCAAGGCCTACCTGGCCCGCATCGACGCCTATGACGGAGCCGACACCCCCACTGCCCTGAATGCCGTGGTGGTACGCAATCCTGAAGCACTCAAAGAGGCCGAAGCCTCCGACGCCCGCCGGGCCAAGGGCCAGACCCTTAGCCCGCTGGATGGCATCCCCTATACCGCCAAGGACAGCTACCTGGTCAAGGGCCTGACCGCCGCCTCGGGCAGCCCGGCCTTCAAGGACCTGGTCGCCCAGCGCGATGCTTTCACCGTCGAACGCCTGCGCGCCGCCGGCGCCATCTGCCTGGGCAAGACCAACATGCCGCCCATGGCCAACGGTGGCATGCAACGCGGCGTCTATGGCCGCGCCGAAAGCCCGTACAACGCCGCCTACCTGACCGCGCCGTTCGCCTCCGGCTCCTCCAACGGTGCCGGGACCGCCACCGCTGCCAGCTATTCGGCATTCGGCCTGGCAGAAGAAACCTGGTCCAGCGGCCGTGGCCCTGCCTCGAACAACGGCCTGTGTGCCTACACCCCGTCGCGTGGTGTGATCTCGGTCCGCGGCAACTGGCCGCTGACGCCGACCATGGACGTGGTGGTGCCTTACGCCCGCACCATGGCCGATCTGCTGGAGATCCTCGACGTCGTCGTCGCCGATGACGCCGACAAGCGTGGCGACCTGTGGCGCCTGCAGCCATGGGTACCGATCCCGGCCGCCTCCTCGGTGCGCCCGGCCTCCTACCTGGACCTGGCCGTCGACGCCGGCGCCCTCAAAGGCAAGCGTTTCGGCGTGCCGAAGATGTACATCAATGCCGACCCCGACGCCGGCACCTCGGAAAAACCCGGCATCGGTGGCCCGACCGGCCAGCGCATCAACACCCGCGCCAGCGTCATCGACCTGTGGAAGCAGGCGCGCCAGGCCCTGGAAGCGGCCGGTGCCGAAGTGCTCGAAGTGGACTTCCCGCTGGTCTCCAACTGTGAAGGCGACCGCCCGGGCGCACCGACCGTGTACAACCGCGGCATCGTCTCCAAGGAATTCCTGCACGACGAGCTGTGGGAGCTGTCCGGCTGGGGCTTCGATGACTTCCTGCGTGCCAACAACGATCCGAAGCTCAACCGCCTGGCCGATGTCGACGGCCCGCAGATCTTCCCCCACGACCCGGGCACCCTGCCCAACCGTGAGGACGACCTGGCAGCCGGCATGGACGAGTACGTCAACATGGCCAAGCGTGGCCTGAAGACCTGGGACCAGATCGAGACCTTGCCAGACGGCCTGCGCGGCCTGGAAAAGACCCGCAAGATGGACCTGGAAGACTGGATGGACAACCTGGGCCTGGACGCGGTGCTGTTCCCGACCGTGGCCGACGTGGGCCCAGCCGACGCCGACGTCAATCCGGCATCGGCGGATATCGCCTGGAGCAACGGCATCTGGGTCGCCAACGGCAACCTGGCCATCCGCCACCTGGGCGTGCCCACCGTGACCGTGCCCATGGGCGTGATGGCCGATATCGGCATGCCGGTCGGCCTGACCTTCGCAGGCCGCGCCTACAGCGACAACGCGCTGCTGAGCTTTGGCGCTGCGTTCGAGGCCACCGGCTCGCGCCGCATGGTCCCGCCGCGCACCCCGCCACTGGGCTGATCCAGCGCCTGGCTGGGAGCAGGTTTATCCGCAAGCATTGAGTCGGTTGCTTCGCGGGTAAACCCGCTCCCACAAGGATCATCGCCACCCGCGAACGGGCACAGTCCCGATACACCTGCAAAAACTCGCTTGCCCCGCGATTGCGTCTGCCGGAACAATGAAGCATCCCTTCGGAGAGCCATCATGTCCCTGCACATCCAGACGCCCCTGATCGAATCCCGCCCTCTTTCCCTGATCGCCGGCCGCTCGGTCTGGCTCAAGCTCGAAGCCCTGCAACCCTGTGGCTCGTTCAAGCTGCGTGGCGTTGGCCATGCCTGCGAAATCCATCACGCCCGTGGCGCCCGCCATTTCGTCTCATCCTCCGGCGGCAACGCCGGGCTGGCCGTGGCCTATGCCGGTCGCAAACTCGGCATGCCGGTGACCGTGGTCGTACCCCAGACCACCACCGAGCGCGCCAAGGCGCTGCTGCGTCTGGAAGACGCCAAGGTCGTGGTGCACGGCAGCTCCTGGCAGGAAGCGAACGAACTCGCACAGACCCTGGTCGCAGCGGATGACGCCTTCATCCACCCGTTCGACGATCCGCTGCTGTGGACCGGCCATGCCAGCCTGATCGACGAGGTGGCCCAGGCCGGCTTGAAGCCCGATGCGGTGGTGCTGTCGGTGGGAGGCGGTGGCCTGCTCAGCGGCGTGGTCGAGGGGCTCGAGCGCAATGGATGGAGCGACGTGCCGGTGCTGGCGGTGGAAACCGAAGGCGCAGCCTCCCTGCACGCCGCCCTCGAAGCCGGGCGCACGGTGGAGCTGCCACGCATCGCCTCGATCGCCACGTCCCTGGGCGCCAAGCGGGTCGCAGAACAGGCGCTGCTCTGCGCGCAACGTCATCCACTCCAGAGCCACCTGGTCAGCGACCGCTCGGCACTGGAGGCCTGCGAGCGCTTCTTGCTGGACCACCGCGTGCTGGTCGAGCCGGCCTGTGGCGCCGCACTGGCCCTGGCCTACCAGCCCGATGCACTGGCGTCGTACCGCAACGTGCTGGTGATCGTCTGTGGCGGGGCCACCGCCACGCTGGAGCAGATCCAGGCGTGGCTGGCGGCGCAGCCAGGCGTCGGCCAATAGGACAGCAGGACGGTCACATTCTTCTGTTGAACTGGGCCTGTGGCCACTGGAAAACGCCCCGACGATGAGCGCACGGACAGCGTCCATCCGGCAGTGATGGCACCCGGGCGACAAATACGCGCGCACGTCAGACGAAATACGCCTTCTGCCCTTTCGATCCGGGGCAAGTGAAGGCACAATGCGTGTCCTTTTTTTGGCCGGCCTGGCCGGGGGCCTTTAAATGATCAAGACGCCGTACTACCTCATCGACAAACAGAAACTGCTGGGCAACATGGAAAAGATTGCCTACGTGCGCGAACAGTCCGGGGCCAAGGCCCTGCTGGCACTCAAGTGCTTCGCCACCTGGTCGGTCTTCGACCTGATGCAGCAGTACATGGATGGCACCACTTCTTCGTCGCTCTACGAGCTCAAGCTCGGCCGCCAGAAGTTCGCCGGCGAAACCCATGCCTACAGCGTGGCCTGGGCCGACGACGAAATCGAGGAAATGCTCGAGAACTGCGACAAGATCATCTTCAACTCCATCGGCCAGCTGCAACGCTTCGCCGAGCAGTCCCAGGACAAGGTGCGCGGTCTGCGCGTCAACCCACAGGTGAGCAGCTCCGACTACCTGCTGGCCGACCCGGCGCGCCCCTTCAGCCGCCTGGGCGAGTGGGATCCTGAGAAGATCGAGAAGGTGATCGAACAGATCTCCGGCTTCATGTTCCACAACAACTGCGAGAACGGCGACTTCGGCCTGTTCGACAAGATGCTCTCGCACATCGAGGAACGCTTCGGCCACCTGCTGCACAAGGTCCAGTGGGTCAGCCTCGGCGGCGGTATCCACTTCACCGGTGAAGACTATGCCCTGGATGCGTTCTGCGCGCGCCTGAAGGCCTTTTCCGAGAAGTACGGCGTACAGGTTTATCTGGAGCCGGGCGAAGCAGCCATCACCCAGAGCGCCTCGCTGGAAGTCACCGTCCTCGACACCCTGTACAACGGCAAGAACCTCGCCGTGGTCGACAGCTCCATCGAGGCGCACATGCTCGACCTGCTGATCTACCGCCTGAACGCCAAGATGGCCCCCAACGACGGCGCACACACCTACATGGTCTGCGGCAAGTCGTGCCTGGCCGGCGACATCTTCGGCGAGTACCAGTTCGACAAGCCGCTGGCCATTGGCGATCGCCTGTCGTTCGTCGACGCGGCGGGTTACACCATGGTCAAGAAAAACTGGTTCAACGGTCTGAAGATGCCGGCCATCGTGGTCAAGCAGCTCGACGGCAGCGTCGAGGTGGTTCGCGAGTTCGGTTTCGAAGACTACGTTTCCAGCCTGTCCTGAGACAGGCCCTTTGAGTAAGGAGCAAAAGGTAAATTGAAGAAGAACGTTCTTATCATTGGTGCAGGAGGTGTCGCCAAGGTGGTGGCCCACAAGTGCGCACAGCATAACGACGAGCTCGGTCGTATTGCGATTGCGTCACGGAACATCTCCAAATGCCAGGCCATCATCGACAGCGTCAAGGCCAAGGGTAGCCTCAAGGTGCCCGCCGACATCCAGGCCTTCTCGCTCAATGCCCTCGATGTCGAGGCGACCAAGGCGCTGATCCGCCAGACCGAGTCCCAGATCGTGATCAACGTGGGGTCCGCCTTCCTCAACATGTCGGTGCTGCGTGCCTGCATCGATACCGGCGCTGCTTATTTGGACACCGCGATCCACGAAGAGCCGGGCAAGATCTGCGAAACGCCGCCTTGGTACGGCAACTACGAGTGGAAACACCTCGAAGAGTGCCAGGCAAAGAACATCACCGCCATTCTCGGCGTCGGCTTCGACCCGGGTGTGGTGAACAGCTACGCGAAACTCGCGCAGCAACAGTATTTCGACCGTATTGATTCGATCGACATCCTCGACGTCAATGCCGGTTCCCATGGCAAGTACTTCGCCACCAACTTCGACCCGGAAATCAACTTCCGCGAATTCACAGGTCAAGTCTGGAGCTGGCAGAACAGCCAATGGACCAGCAACACCATGTTCGAGGTCAAGCGCACCGACGACCTGCCGGTCGTGGGCTCGCAGAACCTCTACCTGACCGGTCACGACGAAGTCCACTCGCTGTCCAAGAACCTCGACGTGCCGAACATCCGCTTCTGGATGAGCTTCGGCGAGCACTACATCAACGTGTTCACCGTGCTGAAGAACCTGGGCCTGCTCTGCGAGCAGCCGGTCAAGACCGCCGAAGGCCTGGAAGTGGTCCCGCTGAAAGTGGTCAAGGCCGTCCTGCCCGACCCGTCCTCGCTGGCCCCGGGCTACACCGGCAAGACCTGCATCGGTGACCTGGTCAAAGGCACCAAGGATGGCCAGCCACGCGAAGTGTTCATCTATAACGTGGCCGACCACGAAGAAGCCTTCGCCGAGACCGACAGCCAGGGCATCTCCTACACCGCAGGGGTTCCCCCCGTGGCCGCAGCCCTGCTGGTCGCCCGTGGCGAGTGGGATGCCAAGCGCATGGTCAACGTCGAGGAGCTGCCGGCCGAGCCGTTCCTCAAGGCGCTGGACGTGATGGGCCTGCCGACCCGCGTGAAAGACGAAAAAGGCGACCGTCCTTGGGACGCTGAAGCCTAAGCTGCAAACGAAGGGGCGCCATCGAGGCGCCCCTTCTGTTTTTCCGGGCCCTTTCGCGGGCAAGCCCGCTCCCACAGGTACAGCACAGTACTCAAGACCCGCAACCTCCTACAGGTCCACTGTGGTATCGGCAACTGCGCCATACCCCGTGGGAGCCCACTCCCACGGTACAGCACAGTACTCAAGGCCTGTGAGAGACCTGTGGGAGCGGGCTTGCCCGCGAATAGGCCGGCAGACATACAGCTTACTTGCGCGCCTCCAGAATCAGGTTGAACGGCGTCTGCGTCGCCCGCCGGAACCGTGTGAACCCCGCCTCCTCGAACACCGCCCGCAACCGTGCCTCACCGGCCTGCGCCCCGAGCCCCAGCCCCACCTCCTGGGACAGCGAGTTGGGCGTGCAGATGAAGGTCGAGGCCGCATAGAACAGGCGCCCCACCGGGTTCAGGTTGCCCTCCAGCGAGTCCTCGGCATAGGGCTCGACCAACATCACCGTGCCATCATCCTTGAGCGCGCGATAGGCGTGCCTGGCAGCCCCCACCGGGTCACCCATGTCGTGCAGGCAGTCGAAGAAGCACACCAGGTCGTGGTCGTGTCCCGGATAGTCCTTGGCCGAGGCCCGGGCAAAGCTGACCTGCCCGGCCACACCGGCGTCCTGGGCACGCGCGTTGGCGGTGACGATCGACGGCTCATGGTAGTCGTAGCCGATGAAGCGCGAAGCTGGAAAAGCCTGGGCCATGGCGATGGTCGAGGCGCCATGCCCGCAACCCACATCGGCCACTTTTGCCCCACTCTGCAGCTTGGCTGTCACCCCCTCCAGCGCCGGCAGCCAGTCGGCCACCAGGAAGGTGCGGTAACCGGGCCTGAAGAAACGCTCGGTGCCACTGAACATGCAAGGATGATGGTCCCCCCACGGCACGCCCCCGTCGCCACGCATGGCCGCGACCAGCTTGTCCTTGTCGTGGAACAGCGCCGCCACCACCGCCGCGCCACCGGCCATATAGGCAGGCGACTCCTCGATGGCCAGGGCCATGGCCTGCTCCTCGGGGAGGCTGAAGGTACCGCTCTGGTGGACCATATAGCCTGCTGCCGCCTGGGCGCTGAGCCATTCGCGCAGCAGCCGTGGATGACAGCCGGTGCGCTGCGCCAGCATTTCGGGCGTCACCGGCTGGCTGTCGGCCATGGCCCGGTACAAGCCCAACTCATCGCCCAGGATCACATTGGCCAGGGTCGCCGCCGCGCCCATGTCGCCCACCAGTTTGCCCATGAATTCATGAAGCCTTGCCTCGTCCATGACCTGCCCTCCTCTGCAAGAAGGCCACCGTCGGCGACTTCCGGGCCGGGAGGCGGTGGTCGGATGGATGATGCCGGGCCGCCGTGAAACCGGCCCGGGCTTTAAGTCTAGTTCGCGCTGCAGGCGAGGTGGATATCCTGGGGCCGCATCGCGACCCCGTGGCCGAAGGGGATTAAGGCGCGGCGATCTGGGTCTCGCCCTCGCTCGGCGGCGCCAGTTGCAGCAGCTCGTTGGTATAGGCCCACTCCTGCTCGAGCTGGTCCGGATGGTCGTTCAGGTGAATCCCGTAGGAAGGAATGATCTGCCGGAACTTCTCCTGCCATGCTGAAGACGCCGCCTTGTCCTTGAACACCTTGTGCAGCAGATCGAGCATGATCGGCGGCGCGGTCGAGGCCCCCGGCGAAGCTCCCAGCAAGCCTGCGATGCTGCCGTCACTGGACATCACCACTTCGGTACCGAGCTTCAGTACCCCGCCCAGCTCGGCGTCCTTCTTGATGATCTGCACCCGCTGCCCCGCCTGCCACAGGCGCCAGTCTTCTTTCCTGGCATGGGGGAAGTAGGTCCGCAGCGCTTCGAAGCGGTCATCATCGGACTGCATCAATTGCCCGATCAGGTATTGCACCAGGTCGAACTCACGCACCCCGACCCGCACCATTGGCCAGGTGTTGTGCAACGACATGCTGGCGAACAGGTCCAGCAGCGAGCCCTCCTTGAGAAAGCGCGTGGAGAAGGTCGCGAACGGGCCGAACAGGATCATCCGCTTGCCATCGAGCACCCGGGTGTCCAGGTGCGGCACCGACATCGGCGGCGCACCGGTCGCGGCGATCCCGTAGGCCTTGGCCATGTGCCGCTGGGCGATGTCGGGGTTGTCGGTGACCAGGAACGAGCCGCCCACCGGGAAGCCCGCATAGTCCCTGGCCTCGGGAATGCCCGATTTCTGCAGCAGCGGCAGCGCGGCGCCACCTGCGCCAATGAACAGGAACTTGGCATCGGTCGCGGCCGAGGTGCCATCCTTGAGGTTCTTATACTCGACGTGCCAGGAGCCGTCACCGTTGCGGGAGATCTCCTGGACCTCGGTCGACAGCTTCAGGTCGAAGTTCGGCCGGCCTTGCAGGTAGCCCACGTATTGTCGGGTGATTTCACCGAAGTTGACGTCGGTGCCGATGGGCGTCCAGGTCACCGCAAGCTTCTGCGCAGGATCCCGCCCTTCCATCATCAACGGCACCCACCGCCTGATCTGCTCGGGGTCCTGCGAATAGCGCATGGGCTTGAACAGCGGGCTGGCCTGCAATGCCTCGTAGCGCTTCTTGAGGAAGCGGATGTTGTCGTCCCCCCAGACGAAGCTCATGTGCGGCGTGGCGTTGATGAACGAATGGGGATTCTTGAGTACGCCTTGCTTGACCTGCCAGGCGAGGAACTGCCGGGTGATCTGGAACGACTCGTTGATCTCGATGGCCTTGGTGATGTCGACCTTGCCGTTCTTCTCCGGCGTGTAGTTCAGCTCGGCCAGGGCCGAGTGCCCGGTGCCGGCGTTGTTCCAGCCGTTGGAGCTTTCCTCGGCGACCTTGTCCAGGCGCTCGACCATCTCCATGGACCAGCCCGGCTCCAGCTCGCTCAGCCAGACGGCCAGGGTCGAGCTCATGATCCCGCCCCCGACCAGCAACACATCGACCCGCCGGGTCTCGACGGCCTGGGCCCCTGACATGCCACAGGCAAGGGCCAGCAAGGCCCACCTCAACGTCTTCGTGGTGTTCATGCTCCCTCCTGCAAGGCGTCATGCCTCGCTCCATGCTTCCTGTCGTTGCGCACGGCCCAGAGGCCGGCGAACGCGCGCCGGCCTCAGCCCTTGAGCGCCGCCTCGATCCTGGCAACGTCGATCTTGCCCATCTGCATCATCGCCTCGAACGCCCGCTGGGCAGCCGCCCGGTCTGGGTTGTCCATGGCCTCCAGAAGTACCCGTGGAGAGATCTGCCACGAGATGCCCCACTTGTCCTTGCACCAACCGCAGACACTCTCCTGCCCACCGTTGCCGACGATGGCGTTCCACAAACGGTCGGTCTCGGCCTGGTCCTCGGTGCAGATCTGGAATGAAAAAGCCTCGCTGTGCCTGAACGCCGTGCCGCCGTTCAGGCCCACACAGGGAATGCCGGCCACAGTGAACTCGACGGTGATCACGTCACCGGCCTTGCCCGATGGATAGTCGCCCGGGGCGTGGTGCACCGCGCCCACCGCGCTGTCAGGAAAGGTCTTTGCATAAAAGGTCGCCGCCTCCAGCGCGTCGTCATCGAACCAGAGGCAGATGGTGTTCTTGCTGGCCATGGGAGGCCTCCACGATCAAGTCGCAAAGTCTAGAGTCTAGACCCTCAGTCCTGGCAGGCGATGGCCTCGGCCAGCACTTCGTCGGTTGCATGGATATCGCCAAGGTCGTGCGCCAGCCCAGGCCCCCCTGGAGCTGCAATGTCGTCCCACGCCTGAACAACAAGCAGGAGCAGGCCCTAACCCTTCACCCGCGTACGGTCGACCAAGCGGATACTGTCACGCCCTCCCCGCTTGGACTCGTACAGGGCGATGTCGCCCTGTTCGATCAGCACTGCCAGGCTGGCAGGTGTCTGGTCGAACAGATTGACACCGATGCTCAGGGTGACCGCGGACGGCGTGACGAATGTCTGGGCGGTCAGCCGATGGAACTGCTCGCGCAAGGCACTGCCGAGCCCCTCGACTTTTTCACGGGTCGCATTGCCCAGCAGGATGACGAACTCATCGCCTCCCAGCCGGGCCGCCAGGGCGCTGGCCGGCGTCAATGCACGGATCATCTCGCTCAGGGCGACGAGCAAACGATCACCTGCGGTATGGCCATGCAGGTCGTTGACCATCTTGAAGTTGTCGATGTCGATCAACAGCAGTGCACCAGGGCGATCGGCCCCGACTTCATCGAGCAGGCGCGGCGCTCGCGCCTCCAGTGCCCGCCGGTTGTACAGGGCGGTGAGTGGATCGCGTGCCGCCAGCCGGGCGATCTGCCGCTCGCGCCGGTGGCGCTCGGTGCCGGTCATCGACAGGGCGATGAGCATGATCGCCATGGCGCCCTCGACCAGCGACACCTGGATGATCGCGCCGCGGAAGACGGTCAGGTCGATCAGCGTCCCAGGCACCAACGGTGGGATCATCTTGGCCAGGTAGAAGATGCCATGGGCCAGCAACACGTAGCGCAGCTGCACCGCTCCCACACGCAGCGACTTGCCCTGTGGGCGCAGCAACACGCAGGCCCACAGGGTGGGCAAGGCCACCAGCAGCGAGTTGGCCATCAGCATGACCTTCGACCACTGCGGGCCATCCGGCAGCAGCAGGAGCATCAGCCAGGCGACCGGCATCAGGTACCAGCCGCGCGAGAGCCGCGTCTCGGTAAAACGTGCCACCCCCGCCAGGAAAAACCAGTGCGCCAGCACCAGCAAGCCATTGGCGAACCAGATGCCGATCAGCAACAGGCCAGTGACCCGCAGCAAGGCAAGGGTAGAGCCCACGCTGATCGTGGCGAAACCCGCCGCCCAGAACAGCAGCGACGTGGCACGCACGGTCCGCCATTCGACTGCCAGGTACAGCGCTGCGGCGGCCGCGAGGGCAATGCTAATGGTCAACATCGTTAGAGGGTCTAGCGCCATGAACGGACAGGCCTGCCTGAGCCACATTGAATGACGTGAAGTGTAAGCGCTCGGATCGACTTTTCGCAGGTCGCATATCGACTGGCAGGCCGCCGAAGTCATTTCCCGGAGCCCGGCGCGGCGGTGCAGGAAGGCACCGGGCACAGCGAAGAGGCCTACCTGGTGCGCCGGGAAGACGGCTCGACCGAATGCGTGCGTTCACCCATGGCGTCGTTCCGGCCGGGCGACCAGGTGCAGGTCCAGGACATCCGCCTCGCGCCCGTCCGCTGAGCCCCCTTGGTCATCGCGTCGAGAGGTAGCTGACCAGTTGCCGGCCATGGGAGCTCAAGCGCTCCCAGCCGCGAAAACAGATGCGCAGTTCCAGGGTGGCCCAGCGCTCCTCCAGGGCCACCCTGCGGACCGCCAGTTCCTGCTCGGCACGCAAGGCAGCGGTCTCGGGCAACATGGCGATACCCGCACGTTGGGCTACCAACTGGGCGATGGCCTCGAAGCTCGGCGCGCGCACGCGCACTTTCAGGGGCATGGCCAGGTTCATCGCCAGCTCCTCGACGAAGCGCTGCATCGCGCGCTCTGCCGGCAGGCAGACGAACGGGAACCCCAAGGCATCGGCCAGGCGCACTTGCTCACGCCCCGCCAGGGAATGATCGACAGGCACCAACAGGACCAGCCGCTCGTTGCGAAACGGCAGCGAGACGATGCCTTCGTTGATCAGGTTGCCGTCATAGACGCCTAGCTCGCATTCGCCGGCCAACACCACGCGCAGCACATCGACGCTCTTGTGCTCGACCAGTTGCAGGTCCACCTCCGGGTAGTCGGCCAGAAACGGCCCGAGCACCGCGGGCAACAAGGTGCTGTTGCTCACGGTGGACGCGGCCAGGTGCAGGGTGATGCGCCGCTGGCCGGCCAGCTCCTTCAAGGTGTCCTGCAGCTTCTGCGCCTCGCCCAGCACGCCACGGGCCGCCTCCAGTACCAGGCGGCCAGCGGGGGTCAGTTGCATGCCGTCGGCCTTGCGGACGAACAAGGCAAAGCCGCAGCGCGCCTCGAACAGGCGCAAACGGGTACTGGCGGCCGATACCGCCACCGGAAAGGTCGCGGCCGCCTTGCTCAAGCTGCCCGTGGCAGCGATGGCGGCGAGCAGGCGCAGGTCCGGCAGGTCGAAGTGCATCGCGGCGGCTTCTCTAAAAGCGAACGCTTTGTTCGATAAAAAGCGATTCTAGCGTCATCGCGTTCTGTACAGAATAAGGCCTGTCTTCCCTTTCCCTGGACCTGCCATGACTCGCTTGCACACCCGTCTCCAGCATTCGATCCAGAACGGCGGCCTCTATGCCGTGCTGGCGGCCCTGGGGTTCAGCTTCAAGGCCATCTTCGTCAAGCTCGCCTACGCTGCGGGCCCAGTGGACGCCATCACTTTGTTGGCCATGCGCATGGGCCTGGCGCTGCCGCTGTTCGCCTGGCTGGCCTGGCTCAGCCGTGACCAGTCCAGTACCAGGCTGGGGCTTGGAGATGGCCTGCGCGTGGCCGGGCTCGGGCTGTTGGGCTACTACCTGGCGAGCCTGTTCGATTTCTATGGCCTGCAATACATCAGCGCGGGGCTCGAGCGCCTGATCCTGTTCACCTACCCGACGCTGGTGCTGGTGTTCCAGGCCATCGCCCTGCGCGAGCGCCCTGCCCTGCGGACGCTGACGGCCATGGGGCTGTGCTACCTGGGTCTGGGAATCGCCTTCGTGCACGACGTCAGTATGGCCGGCGTCGGCGAGCAGGTGGTCCTGGGCTCCTTGTGGGTGGTGGCCAGCGCGGTCAGCTATGCCCTGTACTACTCCGGCACCGGCATCATGCTCAAACGCATGGGCTCGATGCGCCTGGCAGGACTGTGCGGCATCGCGTCGTCACTGATGGTACTGGCGCACTACCTGCTGGTGGCCGACATCGGCCAGCTGTGGCAGCAGCCACCGGCGATCTGGATCAACGCCGCGCTGATGGCCGTGTTCTCGACGGTCCTGCCGATCTACTGGGTGGCCCTGGCGATCCAGCGCCTGGGGCCCACCCATACCGCGGCCGTGGGCAACCTGGGGCCGGTGCTGACGATGCTGGCGTCGTGGGCGATCCTCAGCGAGCAGGTCTCGGGGTATCAGTTGGTTGGCCTGGCACTGGTACTGTTTGGCGTAACGCGCCTGAAGCCTGGCAAGAAAACGGACGAAGCGGCCCGGTGTTCGCGGGTAAATCCCCAGCGCTGATCGGGGCTTGTCCCCACGATGATGCCCTGCCTGCGCAAGTCCTCCAGCAAGGCCAGCCCCTGGCGCTGAACCTGTTCATCCCCCAACCCCCGCAGGCGCTCATGCCCTGTACCCGGCAGGGTCAGCAACCGATAGGCCAAGGGGGTCAACCGGGAAAAGCGCACCTGAAACCGTGCATCCCGATGGACCAGCAACAAGGTTGGTATCGACGGCGGTTCGGCCGGCAGGTAGTCGGGCCCGATACGCTCGACAGGCCAACGATAGGCCAGCACCCGGGCCACGCAGGACAGCAACGGCCTCCCCTCGAGCAGATCGCCCTCAGCCTGGTGCGGTGGGTCCTGGGCATCGCTCAGGTACAGCTGCGCCTCGATCCACTCGTAATGGGCCAGCTCGAGCTGCCAGGGCTCGTCGGCATCGGCGCCCTGCAGGTAATCGATGAACGCCTCGGCGATCTCGGTGAACAACGGTGTCTGGCTGCGGTAACGGGCATAGAAATCCCGGACCCGGGCATGCCAGCGGACATCGCCCAGCGTCTGGCGCATCACCGGGAAACTGCCGGCCAATAGCCCCTCGATGCTGTTGTAGAACAGATCACGGTAGACCTTCAGGCGTCGTGCCTCGATGCCCGGCGGAGGTGGATTGGCCTGCGGGTCGCGTACATGCAGGGCAAGACGGTACTGCTGGGCGCGCAAGGTATCAGACATGGTGCGCACTCCTGGCAACGGCTTGCAATGCACGGATACGCTCGACCTCAGCCAACAGTTCGGCCAAAGGCGGGTAATTGAAGTCACGCTCCAGCACCGTCGGCTGGGCTCCGAAACGCTGGATGGCGAAGGCAAGCAACAACCACACCGCGTCCTTCACCGGCGCGCCGTGGGTATCGATCTTCAGGTCGCAGGCTTCGTCATGGTGGCCGGCCACGTGCATGCCCACTACCCGCCCAGGCGGCAGCCCCTGCAGAAAAGCCAAGGGGTCATAGTCGTGATTGCAGGCGTTGACATAGACATTGTTGATGTCCAGCAGCAGGTCGCAATCGGCCTCGTCGAGCACGGCACGGATGAAATCGAGCTCGCTCATCGCCTGGTAGGGGGCGGCGTAGTAGCTGATATTCTCGACCGCGATGCGCCGCCCCAACAGGTCCTGAGCCTGTCGAATGCGCGCTGCGACATGCCGGATGGCTTCGTCGGTGAACGGCATTGGCATCAAGTCATAGAGATGGCCATCGTCGCTGCAATAGCTCAGGTGCTCGCTGTACAGCCTCACCTGGAAACGTTCGAGAAACACGCGGGTACGAGCCAGAAAAACCCGGTCCAACGGCATGTGGCCGCCCAAGGACAGCGACAGCCCATGACAGGCAATGGCAAAGCGCTCGGCCAGTCGTTCCAGGGCCTGGCCGTAGGCACCTGCGACACCGATCCAGTTTTCCGGGGCGCACTCGAGAAAGTCGACCGCGCCTTCGTCCATTGCCAACAGCTCCGGCAACAGGCCACGGCGCAGGCCAAGCCCGGTACTCAAGGGGGAATGATTCATGCAGGCAATCTCTGTGGGGTTCCGGTCGGCGTGGCCGCGCAGTGCCCATCACGGACAGGCATTGCGCGAGACACACCCACGCCAAGGGTTCCAGACAGACGAACTAGGCTTTTGCGTCCTTGCCGCCACACTTACCCTCACCGCACTTGCCTTCGGCTCCGGCCTTCTCACTGGCGCCGCATTTGCCTTCGCCACACTTGCCCTCGCCCGAGGCCTTGGCCGCAGCCAGTTGATAACCCTGGGCAAGGGGTTCGGCCGCAAATGCGCTGTTGCCAAGGACCAGGCCACCGATCAGGGCGGCGCCGAGCAGGCCAAGGGTGTTTTGTGCATGTTTCATGGTGATGCTCCACTGTGGTTGGGAAGTGGAGCCATTTCAGCGTGGGGGTGTGTCGAGGGTGTATCGGGCGCGGCAGGCTTTTGTACGGCAGTCGGTCGGGAAGACAGCCAGATACAGAGTGATACACAGGCCCGCACAAGGCACCAGAGCGCCTGGCACCTTGTGCGTGAGGCTCAGTCGTCCAGCGGCTTTGGCGGAGCCGCCGGTTTTGCGGGCTTAGCGGGCTTGCTGTCCTTGGCCTTGGGCTCGGGGGCGGTGGCCACCGGTTCCGGCGCGGTCACGGCCTTTTCGCTGGCTGGCAGCTCGTCCACCGCCTTGATGATCACCTGCGGATCGATCTTCTCGCCGCTGTCGTCATCCTTCAGGACATGCCGCTCACCGTCCTTGCCCACCAGGATCACCTTGGTACCCTTGCTGGCGCCAAGCTTGAGTTCGCGAATCAGCGCCATCGTCGTTTGTTGCTCGAGGTTCTTGTCCTCGCGCTTGCCCATCATGTTGGCAACGCTGTACAGCACCAGGCTGCGCTCCTTGAAGGCAGCCTGGGTGGCAGGGTCCAGGAGGGCCTCGTTCAACCCGCGCAAGGTCGGGTCGGCGCTGCTGGGTGCGATGATGACCAATGGCCTGGCCTTGCCCAGTTCCTTGGCCAGCGGAGCATCGCTGTCCGCGGCGAACAGAGGGCCGGCAAGGGCGAGCAAGGTGGCGAGGGTCAGTGACCGGACGAGCATGCGCATCTCCTTATTTTCTCGATAAAACAAAGACTACTGGTCATTGAGAAAGATCCGACGTGCGAGCCTAAACCACCCGGCAAAGCAGGTGGGCAGACGAAAGGTAACTGGCCATTACCGGATCTGATCCAGACCGGGCCTACAGCATCCCCAGAAACTGTCTATGCCCGATCTGAGCATAGTCCAAAGCCGTCGGGGCCGAGGCGCAACGGGACTCAACGCGCCTTTTCGCGGGGAGCGTCCGACGCTGTTTCCAGCGCGGCCTGGGTGAGCGCCAGCATCAACGTTCTGCGTGCGGCCTGCTGCTCGTGACGGATCGTCATTGACTGCTCCAACTGCTCCCCCTCGGGCAATGACTCATCTTCCAGCACGGTGGCAAGGCGCAGCTGGAAAGGTGCATCGGCAGCGACAAACCGGTCACGGTAGGTACGCTCCAGATAGGCTTGCCAGAACGGCCTGTCCACCAGGGCGCTCGCCAATCGCCCCTGGGTTTCACGCGCCATCACCAGGTCGCAGGCGCGCTCCAGGCTGGGGCCATCCACACCGGCGATTTCCGGGTAGCTCATGCCTTCGGTGTTGATCGGCAAGTCCAGGCGTTGTCGCAAGCCGATCCGATAGGCCAGGCCCACCTCGCTGGCTTCGCGCTCAAGGCCCCGATCACGTGTATCGGCGATGGCGATCCGATCGACTTCCTCCAAACGCCACAGTTGACGCCCCAGCCGCAGCAAGGCGCGCTCGGACTGACCCTGCGCCTCGGCCTGGGCACGCCACGCCAGCAGGCTCACCTCAAGATTGTCGAAGCACCAGGAGGCACCGTCCTGGCAGCCCCACTCATCATTGGCCACATCGAACAACTGCTGGCGCAGCTCCGGGCTCTGGGCCATGGCACGCAGGACGCCCAGTACCCGATGCGCCATGGCCCGAGGGTGCTGGCGAAAGCCTTCGCTGCGCAGCAGTTGCCGCAATACCCGGAACAGCCGCTCGCCGCCCTGTTCGTCCTCCAGCCTCCCCCAGCAGATCAACAGCTCGCCACGATGCTGGGCGCCGACGGCCTCACTCCAGAGCTGGCGAGGGCTCAACGACTGTGCATCGGGGTCGTAGTCGGCAGGCCAGTTGTCCTGCAAGCCGGCGATACGCCGCGCATCGCAGGGGTTGCCTGCCAACCGCAGCCGACGCCGCACATGCACCGGCGCCAGCTGGAACGCGGCAGGCAGCACGTTGATCCGGTTGTCGCGCAGGTCCGCATAGACCAGTTGAGGGAGTTCGAGCAGCGCATCGGGCAGCTGTGCGATGCGCGTATCGCGCAGATCCAGCCTCAGCAGTTGGTCCAGCCTGGCCAGCGAAAACGTGCGACCCAGCGGGTTGCAGGAGAGGTCCAGAAGGACCAGATGCACGCATCGACTCAGGGTGACGGCCTGAGGCCCGTCCAGCACGATCCGGTTGTTGATCAGGATCAGTTCATGCAGATGCGCCAGGCGCATCAGTTGCGGTGGAACCCGGGACAGGTGATTGCCGCCCAGGTCCAGGACCTGCAAGCGAGCAAACGCCTGCCAGAAACTGGGCGGGATCTCTTCAAGCTCCATGTCCATGAGCAACAGCTCGGTGACGTGGCTGAAGCTCACCTGCCCCGGCAGATCGGGTAGCCGCCCGATCCGCATGCCCTGTACGGTGAGGCGGAAATGATTGGACAGCGGCCTGGGGTGGTTGCCGACGATACCCTGGCGCCGCCAGCAGTTGCTCAAGGCCTCGCCGACCGTGTCCCGGGCCTGCTGCACCAGGCCATCGGCGGGTTGCTCGGCCCACAGGAAGACACTGTTTTCCAGTGCGGCGATCTCGTCATCCAGCCTTGCCAGCTCCTCGTGCAAATCACGCCCCGATTGCCGCAAGGCGTCGGCCCACTGCCTGACGTCTGCCTCGCTGAACGTCGGGTACAGGTCACGTAGACGAACGAGCAAGGCGCGCGCCCGCATCTGGGACAGGAACCGCCCCACCGACCTGCGCGGTCCGCGCCCGCTCAACGGATAGCCGATTCGACCATCGGCTTGCCGCTGCGGGAGCCGCAACCACGTGCCCGGCGCCTTGGCGCGCAGCAACCGGTGCACCTCGGCACGCCGCAACAGTGCCTGACGCCCCAGCGACACCCTCAGGTTATGGGCAAAGGGCTCACCGATGCCCATGACCGAGCGCAGGTTGTCGTCATAGGCATGGGCCAGTACCTCGAACAGCTCCCCCGGTCCGGCCATCCGCGCACCGTGCCCATCGAGCAGCGTGAACGTGCCGTCGAGGTGGACCAGATCGAATGAGCGGCTCCCCTCCTCGCCGGTGGACAGCAACCGGGGGCCATCCAGACCGCCCTCGTACAGTTGCCACCGCACGCCGGTCGTGGTGCCATGCAACGGGTCGAGCAAACCGATCACCACCCGGGCCAGGTCGCTGTCCTGGGGCGTGTCCAGATACAGCGCCTCGCACACCCTTACCGCCCGGACCTGGAGCGCACAGGCCCTGGCGGCCTCGGCCAGACGCAACGGGATGCGACCGGTGTCGAGCAGGCGCCGGTGGTCCGCCGTGCTCGCCGCCGCCAGCAGTGCCTGTGCGGCGCGTCCGTGCAAGCCAGGGAAGCACCGACGCAAGAGGGCGCAGGCAGGACGCTCATGGGCCTGCAGGTGTTCGTAGACGCAGTGCAACAAAAGCCGCCGTTCGCGCCAGGCGAACTCGGCCAGCGCCGGATCGGGCAGCTCGCCAGCGCCCGGCAGGGCCCTGAGCTGCTGCAACGCAACCGGGTCATCGACCTGTTGACCTGACCGCAGACGCCTGACCAGGTCACGGATGCGCAGGTCGATACCCATGCGCTGCACCGTGTCCACCAGCCCGGCCTCCGGTGCCTGGCCATGGACATGCAGGCCGCGCAGATCGTCCGCCCCCAGGCCGTGCAGACGCAAGGCAAGATCGACCTGTTCATCGTCCAGGGCATGAAAGTCTGCACCCAGGCGACGGAACAGGTAACGGGCGTCGGCCCACTCGCCCGGCTGCTCCGACCAGAGCCGCCAGGCACCGGCACCGTTGTGTCGAAGCAACGGTGCGTATGCGCCAGGTTGCGCCTGCCCTCCTATGTGCGGCATGGGCGGCACCAGTTGCCAGCGCCGGTCGGTGATGCGCTGACGAACCCGATAGTGATGACCCTCCATCGTGATCCAGGCCTTGCCGTCATGGCGCAGGACACCTGCCGCATCGCTCACCGCACCATCGGGCGGTGTCTGGCTGCGGTAGCACGTCAGGTCCTGGTTCCACAATTTCACGGTGCCATCCTCAAGCTGCGCGGGGACCAGGCTGTCGACCAGGACGCAGCGGTCCCATGACCGGCGTACGACCACCACGCCCGCGGCGACGCCTGCCAGCACGGCAAGGTCCCGGGCCACGTTCACCAGGTGCTTCAGGGCCTGGAGGGTATCGCCGTCCTGCCATGCCTCGACGCCATGAAACACCTGCCCAAGCAGTTCCCAGACCGTCACGCCCAGCAACGCCATGCCAATGGCAGGGACGAAGAACCCCGCCAGGCCAAGCAGCGCCCAGCCTTCGGCAGCCAGGCGCTGGTCGTGCACGCGTTGCACCGCACGGTCCAGCTTCGCGACAGGGACCGCGATCATGGCCGCGTCGTCCTTGATCCGGCCGATGCGCATGGCGGCCAGGCTCTCGAAAAGCGCCCCAGGAAAAGGCCGCATGTATTCATGCAGGTCGATGTTGGCCCAATCGGCCAGGTCCTGATAACCCGCGATGATCGTGGAAAAGAACGTCTGGCTGTCACGGCGCCGCACGAAGCGGCTGAAAAAACGCCGATAGCCAGGCTTGCGCAGACGCTGGCCAAGTACCGCCCTGGCAAAATGCTGCAAGCTCTCGAATGCGCTCCAAGGGCCATGCGGGTCGCCCGGGATGTACACCAGCACCCGCTTGCTGGAGTTGAAGATCAGCCCCTCGTCGATGACATCCAGCACGACGATGTCACAGAGGTCGCAGCCCAGTACCTGCAGTCGCTTGGCAATCACCGGCGCACCTTCGAGCCGGCCCGGCACCCTGTCACGGCACAGCCCTGCCACCAGTTGCAGCTCCTGCTCACCGAGCACGCCCTGAATCCGAGCCTGGTGGGCATCCACCAGCATGGCGCAGCGCTGTGCGTCCGCCAGCAGCGACAGCGGGGTTTCGCCACCCAGCACATGCTCCAGGTGCTGCTGATAGCGCCCCCCCAGGTCAAGCTCACGGCACAAGGCTGCAAACTCGACGGCGGACAGGGGCGCATGTTCACCCGGTTGTCCGCTCACCAGGCCGCTGCCGTGCTCCTGCCCGTCCTGACTCGCCTCGGCGGCGGTGAAATTGCGCAAGGCGGCTTCAAGCAGCGGGATTCGCCGATAGCTAACCTGCGTCAGGTGTACGCCCACAGGCTGCTGGTTGACGACCACTTCGCGCTGTCCAATGAGAAAATCCCAACGTTCCACATCGAAGCCTGCCTTCAAACGCTGCTGCATGGCCGCACCCAGCGCCTGCCGGGTGAAGGCCTGGAGGCTTTCGATCCGTGACAGCAGCTTGTCGGCACGTTGCCGGGACGCCAGGCTTTGATCCATCGCCTCGCCCAGTGCCTGTATTTGCGCCTCGCTGGCTGTACGCATCCAGGCCGGCAGGCGCGCGGCGATGATGCCGTCCTGAAAGGCCTGGCCGAAGGCCTCAAGACGTGTGTCCACCTGATCATCGCTAAGGGGCATGGTCCCGATCTCCTGGCAATGGAGCGGCGAGCCTAGCCCCTGGAACCCACGATACTGCCTAGATAGGTACCACCTGCCTCGGCTGGCATCAGCGCACGGGAATCCCGTCACCCTCGCTCGACTGCTCCATGGCCTCCTGGGTCAAGGCCAGCATCAAGTCGCGCTCGCCCCGCTCACGCTCTTCCTTCACCCGGTCGACCTGCGCCAGGCGCTCGGCTTCAGGGACTTGCTCGTCCTCCAGCAGGCGTTCGACGCGTTGATGGAACGGCTCGTTGAACGCCTCGAAACGAGGACCGTAGGTGCGACGCAGGTGGGCTTGCCAGAAATCCCGGTCCACGATAGCCGCGGCCAGCCGCTCGGTCGTCTCCGACGCCAGCACCTGGGCGCGGGCACGGGCAATCTGGGTCGCCTCGACACCGGCGAACTCCAGGAACTGCATTTCGCTGGTCTGCACCGGCAAGTCCAGGTCAATGCGCAGGGCAAGGCGATAGGCCAGCACGACCTCTATCTCGTCAACGTCAGCGGGATCGATGCCGGCAGCCAGCCTCGCCTGGATGTCCTGCCGGGCAATGCCGTCGAGCGTGTCCAGCCGCCATAGCTGGCGCCCCAGGCGCAGCAACGTGTTCTGCAGGTTGCCCGACCCAGGGTGTTGCTGCGCCCGCCAGACCAGCGTACGGACTTCCAGGTCACTGAAGCGCAGCGCCACGCTGTCGACGCAGGTCAGCGCTTCGGCGTTGCTGAACAGTTCCTCGCGCAGCAGCGGCGCCTCGACAATGGCCCTGAGCAGGACGAACACCCGATTGGCCAGATTCTGCGCCCCGCTGCGCTGCTGGAACTCTGTGGTGCCGAGCAGGTCGCGCAGCAAGCCGAAGAAATCATCGGATCCCGGCATCCCTTCCACCTCGGCCCACAGGGTCGCCATGGTGTCACGCAGTTCACCACCGATCGCGTCGATCCAGCGCAGACGAGGGGGTGTCGGGAGAATGGCGCCGACCCCCACCCCTTGTCGTGCGGTGTACATCAGTTGCAACTGGGCTTCAGGCAGAGGGTTGCCCACCAGCCGCACGATCCCTGCTGTCCAGGCGGGGGTATCGAAGAATCCCTCGGGCAAGGAGGCGATCCGGTTGCCGCTCAAGTCGAGCGTGTGCAGTTGCCGACAGCTCAACAGGCCGTCAGGCACCTCGCCGATGTCGGTGCCGCGCAAGTGCAACTCGCCCAACCGAGGCATGCCGTGGACCGGAAAGGCTTGCCCCAACGGGTTGTGGGAGAGGTTCAGGTAGGTCAGGGCCCGGCAGTGGCTCAGTGTCAACCGCTGCCCGTTGTCCAGCGCGATGCCGTTGCCGTAGAGATCCAGGTATTGAAGGTGGTCCATGTACATCAGGTAACCCGGAAGCCGGGTCAATCGGTTGCCCGACAGCTCCAGGGTGTGGACATTGGCAAACGCACGCAGGAAACCATCGGGGAGCACTTCCAATTGCAGCCCTCGCAGGGACAGTACGGCCACATGATCGAACCTGATGGCCTCCGGCAGGTCCGGCAGCACGCCTGGCGCGATTTCCACCTGGGACCACCAATAGCGGGCATTGATGTCGGGATCCTGAAAACCAGACATGACCCTGCGCTGCCAGCAACCGAGCATGCCTTCCGAAAATGCGAACCGGTCGCCGCGCTCCACCTCGGTCCGCCCCTCGGCGACCCAGCGGCCCAAGGCGCTGACCAATGACCGGTACTCAGCCTCAAGCAGGCACAGCCTTGCTTCCAGCCCCTCGATCGACTCTCGCAGATCCTCCACGAACGCGATGACCTGCGCATCCGTGAACGTAGGGTACAGTTCCCGGACCCTGGCCATCAGCCCCTGAGGCGACGGATGCTGGCGGCTGCCGGCACCGCGCCCACTCAACGGATAGCCAAACCGACCATCGGGCTGGCGCCGGGGCCCCTGGAACCAGCCTGTGCGTTCGCCGGTACCCAGCAACTTCTGCACCTCCTCGCGCTGCTGCAATGCCCTGCGTCCCAGCACCACCCTCAGGTTGTGCGCCAAAGGCTCGCCAATGCCCAATGCCTCCCGCTGATGGGCGTCATAGGCACTGGCCATCACCTCGAACAACTCATCGGCTTCATGCCGTATTTCCCCCTGCGCATCGAGCAGGAAGAACTTGCCATTCGCATGCACCAGGTCGAATGCACTGGCACCCTCCTGAGAGTCGAACAACAACGGCCCTCCCACATACCGCTCGAACAGACGCCAACGGATACCTGCCGACCCTCCCGGCAGATGCCTGAGCATGCCCAACACCACCCGGGCCAGGTCTGCGTTTTGCGGGGTGTCGACATGCAGGGCCTCGTAGACACGCACTGTCCGTATGTTCAACGCACTGGCCTGGGCGGCCTGGGCCAGGCGCATGGGCACGCGTCCGCTGTCGAGCAGCCGCTGACGGTCCGTCGCACTCGCGGCATCGAGAAGGGCCTGTGCAGCACGCCGGTGCAGGCTGGGGAACACCCGGCGCAACGCCGCGGTGCCCGGACTGTCACTGTCCTGGGCGCCTTCATAGAGGCGTTGCAGCAGCAGCCGTCTCTGGCGCCAGGCCAACTCCGCCAGCGCGTGGTCAGGCAGGCCCTGGGCGCCCGGCAGATGCTGCGCGCCCTGCAGCGCAACGGCATCATCGGCCGGTTGTCCCGCCCGCAAACGCGCCACCAGCGTGCTGATGCGCCGGCCCAGACGGATGCGCATCACGGTGTCCTGCAGGCCGGCCACCGGAGCCCGAGCCTGCATATGCAGGCCCCTCAACTGGTCGGCATCCAGGTCATGCAACGCCAGCACCTGATCGATCTGCTCGTCGTCCAGCTCACGCATGCGTCCACCCAGGCGGCGGAACAGGTAGTGCGCGTCGTCCCACTCGCCCGGATGCTCCGACTCCAGCCGCCAGGCGCCTGCGCCGTTGTGCCTGAGCAGCGGCGCGTATTCGCACCTGGGTCCCCGCGGCGCCAGCAGTTGCCATCGCCCATCCTCGGCGCGCTGGCGCACGGGGTAGTGATGTCCCTCCATCTCGACCCAGGCGTTGCTCCCGAGTCGATGCACACCGGCCTCATCGCGTATCGCGCCTGGCGGCAGCGCGCTACGGTAGACAGTCAGGTCCTGGTTCCACAGTTTCGTCGTGCCGTCTTCCAGGCGGGCCGGGACCAGGCTGTCCACGAACCCGGAGCGGCGCCAGAGCCGACCTGCCACCACCGCCCCCCCGGCTGCGACAGCAACCATCGCGACATCCCGTGCCACGTTCAGCAGGTGATCCATGGCCTCGCTGGTATCACCCTCATGCCACGCCTCGACGCCATGGAAGACCTCGCCCAACAGCTCCCACGCGCCGATGGCCAGCAAGGCCAGGCCAATGCCCGGCACGAAGAATCCGGCCAGATTGAGCAAGGCCCAACCCTCGGCCCGCAGGCGCTGGTCGTGCTCACGTTGAAGCGCACGGTCCAGCTGCGCCACCGGCACTGCGATCATCGCCGCATCGTCCTTGATCTGTTCGATACGCGAGCGCGCCAGGCTGTCGAACAGTGGCGTCGGGTAGGCCAGCATGTGTTCATCGAGGGCCGCATTGGCCAGCTCCGACAATCCGTCGTAGCGTAAAGCCACCTGCTGGAAGAACCGCTGCGCATCGCGTCGCCGCACGAAACGGCTGAAAAACCGCTGGTACTCCCGGGTACGCAGGCGCTTGCCCAGCGCATTGGCGAAATGCCGCAGGTCGGCATGGCTGTGCCAGGCGCCTGCCGGGTCACCCGGGATGTGCACTAGTACGCGCCGACTGGTGTTGCGCAGCACACCGTGCTCGATCACATCGAGCACGACGATCTGTTCCAGCGCGCAGCCCAGCAGCTTCAACTGCTTGGCGACCACCGGCGCACCTTCGAGCTGCAAGGGGCCGCGCAACAGGCAGAGCCCGTTCAACAGACGGTGCTCGGCGTCGCTGATCCTGGCCTGACACCAGGCCTGATGGGCATCCACCAGCATGGCGTAGCGCTGCGAACGCGCCAACAGCGAAGGCAGGTCCTCCTCGCCGTCCTCCGGGGTCAGCACCTGCTCCAAATGGCGCTGGTACTGCCCTCCCACATCGAGTTCGCGGCACAGCGCGGCGAACTCGATGGCCGAGGGACGGTCCTCATGCTGTCCGTGAGGGTTGACCAGGCTGTTGCCACTGGCCTGGAAGTCCTCCTTGGTCTCTCCCGAGAACAGGTTGCCCAAGGCCACCTCGACCCGCGACCACAGGCCGGTGTCCGTCGGCCTCTGCGTGGCCTTGGCCTCGTTGGCGGTGAAGTTGCGCAGCGCCGCTTCGAGCAGCGGCTCATTCCGGTACCGCGCCTCGCTCAGGTGGACACCCACAGGCTGGCTGTTGATCACAGGCTCCCAATGCCCCCGGCGAAAGTGCCACTGCCTGACCGGGTAGTGCCCGGCATAACGGGATGCCAGCGCGTGCTCCAGCTTCGCCACGGCAAACTCGTCGATCGGTCTGATACGCGCCAGCACAGTGCGCACGCGCTGCTGAAAGTACAGGCTCAGGCGCATCGCATCGCCCAGGATGACCAACCGATCGTCGCTTGCGTCACGCAACCACGTCGGCAGACGCTTCGCGATGACGCCGTCCTGGTAGGCCTGTGCCATACCGACTGCCTTCAATGGGGCAACCTGCGCCCGGGAGGTGTCCATGGTTCGTTCTCCAGCTTGAGGGAGACGCGAGCCTAGGACCTCCAGCCCCTCGACGCGGACTAGATAGTTACTGCCCCGCGCGTGCGGATGTCACACATCGATCGGGCCCTGCGCAGGACCGATGTCCATGGCCTCCTCGGTCAGGCTCAGCAACAGCGCGCGCTCCGTGGCCCGCTGCGCCTGCTGCTCTTCCTGGATCAGGGTATCCACACGCGCCAGTTGCTGCTGACCGGCCCTGCCCATCTCCCCTGGGCGCAGAAGCGTTTCGCGCCAGTCCAGCAAGCTGGCGATACGCTCATGATGAGGGGCATTGCACGCCTCGAAGCGCGCGGCGAACACCTCGGTGAGGTACTGACGCCAGAACACCTGGTCCGCCATCCAGTGAACCAGCCCGGCCTGCTCCTGGCGCTCCTTCTCCAGTACCTGGTCAAGGATCCGTGTGACTCGTTGCGGGGCCAGGCGCGCCTCCTGGGGGTACATCATTTCCACCGGCGCGATCGGCAGGTCCAACGGCTCGCGCAGCAACTGGCGATACCCCAGTGCCACTTCGACATGATCCAGGGTCTGGCCTGCCGCCTCCTGCTGCTGGATATCCTGGCGCACCAGGTCGTCGACCTGGTCCAGTCGCCACAGCCGCAAGCCCAGCCGGAGCAAGGCGTCGCGCTGCCCGGAGGCGGGAGCGTCGGCCCTGGCACGGGCGGCCAGCATGCGCACTTCAAGGTTGTTGAATCGCCAGGCGGCGCTGTCATGGCACGTCAGTTCGTCGTCCGCGTGGGCAAAAAGCGCTTCGCGCAGGCCAGGGTCGGCCTGCATGTTCTCCAGCATGCCCAGTACACGTCGGGCCAAGGTCCTGGGTTGTACCAGAAAGTCCTGGGTCCCGAGCAATCGCTGCAACAGGCCGATGAAGCCGTTCGCCCCCTCCTGAGCCGCCACGCTGGCCCACAACGTGTCCATCCGCAGCCGCCCGGGCGCATCGAGCACCTCACACCAGCGCAGCACATCGGCCTCCTGCTGCGCACCGCCGAGGAACACCCTCAAGCTGCGCGCATCCTCCGCGACCAGCGGATTGCCCTCCAGCCGCACGACACGCCTAAGCTGCAAGGGCGCCAGGTGATAGCCAGGTGGCAGGCGACTGATCCGATTGTCGCTCAGGTCGACGAAATCCAGCGCCTGGAGCTCCAGCAATCCCTCCGGCAGACGTTCGATCCCGGCATTGCGCATGAACAATCGGCCCAGACTGTGCAGTCGACGCAGCGAGAAACCGCCGCCAAGCGGGTTGCTTGAGAGATTGAGGTAACGCAGGCTCACGCAACGCTCAAGGCTCCAGCATTGCGTGCCATTGAGCACGATCTGGTTGTGGTACAGGTCCAGTTCGCGCAAGTGCGGCAACTGCTCAAGGTTCGGGGGTACCCGGGTCAGTTGGTTTCGGGGAACCTGCAGGATCCGCAGGTTGGGAAACGCCCGCAAGAAACCCTGCGGCACGCGGAGCAGCCCCATACCCGAAAGCGAGAGCTCGGCCACGTGGGCGAAACTGACGCCCTCGGGTATCGGCGGGAGCACGCCAGGCCTTATGGAGTGCAGGATCACGCTGTGCAGCCCTTCGCGCAGGTAGAAATGCGGCCGGTTGCCGGCACGGCGCTGCCAGCAGTCGAGCAAGGCGTCCATGACCTTCGCACGGGCCTGTCGGGTTTCCCCTCCGGCAGACTCCAGCACCCACGCGTTCAGCGCATGCCTCAGGGCCGCGAACGCCTCGCGAAGCCTGGCCAGCGCTTGCCCGACGTCCTCCCCGGCGCGCCGCACCTGAAGCTGCCAGGCCTCCACCTCCTCGTCGGTGTATTCCGGATACAGACGCCTCAATTCCACCTGCACGGAGCAGGGCCGATGGGGTTGCCCACCCGCCCCGCGCCCGCTCAGCGGATAGCCGACCCGACCGTCTGCAAGCCTGCGTGGAGCCCTGAACCACACCTGGGGCCCCTCTGCTTGCAGCAGTTGCTCCACGTCCTCACGGCGCTGCACGGCTATACGTCCCAACAGCACCCGCAGATTGTGGGCGAAGGGATCGTTGATGCCCATCGCATCACGTTGCCTGTCGTCATAGGCTGCGGCCATGACCTCGAACAGCTCGCCCACCTCGCCCAGCGCCTGCCCCTGCGCATCGAGCAGGAGAAATCGACCGCTCAGGTGTATCAGGTCAAAGGCACTCTCGCCGTGGCTCGTCGATGCCAGCACCGCACCGTCTGCATAGCCGTCGTACAAACGCCAGCGTACGCCAGTGCCGGGCAAGTGCTCGCACAATCCCAGCACGACCCTGGCAAGATCCGTGTTCTGCGGCATGTCCAGGTGCAGTGCCTCGTAAACCCGCACGACCCGGGTACGCAACAGGCTGGCATGGGCGCTGCGGGCCAGGTTCAACGCCACCCGGCCAGTTTCCAGCAGATGCCTGCGATCCTCTGCGCGTGCCGCCTCCAGCAGTGCCCGCGCAGCCTGCGACGGCAAGTTCGGAAACACCCGGCGCAAGGCCTGGGTCGCACCATCCTCGGTGCGTTGCACGCTGTCGTAGAGACGCTGGAACAGGCGCCTGCGCTGGGCCCAGGCCAGCTCCGCCAGAGCCTGGTCCGACAGCCGGGATGCGCCGGCCAGCAACTCCGCATGCTGGCGCACCATCAGGTCCTCGACCGGCAAGCCCGCGCGCAGGCGGCTGACCATGTCGCGGACACGCTGCTCCAGGCAGATGCGTTGCACGCTGTCCAGCAGGCCGGCGTCCGGCGCCCGCGCCTGGACATGCAGGCCCCTCAGATCGTTGGCCGTCAGGCCATGGCACAGCAGGGCCAGGTCCACCTGCCCATCGTCAAGCTCATGCATGCGTCCGCCCAGACGACGGAACAGATAACGCGCATCGTCCCAGTACAGGGGTTGCTCCGACACCAGCCGCCAGGCGCCTGCGCCGTTGTGCACCAACTGCGGCGAATGGCGAATGCCCAGTGGCTGCCACCACGGGCGCCGCGACCGCGCCTGCTGCAACCGCCATCGCCCCCCGGGTTCAGCTTGCATCACCTGATGACAATGCCCGTCGATGTCGACCCAACCCTGCCCGGCATGCAGGTAAAGGCCCTGTTCGTCCGGCGTCGCCTGGGCCGGTGGCCGGCTGCGGAACGGCGTCAGGTCCTGGTTCCAGAGTTTCAGGGTGCCGTCTTCCAGATGGGCGGGCACCAGGCCATCGACCACCGCGCAACGCCTCCACTGCCTGCGCACCAACGCCACACCTGTCGCGGTCGCGACAACCGTCGCCAGGTCGATGGCGACATTGATCACATGATCCAGGGCCTGCTCGTGCTCATCGTGTTGCCAATCCTCGATGGCCTGGAAAACCTCTCCGAGCATTTCCCAGGCGCTGGCCGCCAGCAGCACCGCGCCCAGCACCGGAATGAACATGCCAGCCAGGTAGAGCAGTGTCCAACCCTGCACGGCCAGATGCTCATCGTGCTCACGCTGTAGCTGCCGGTCCAGTTGCGCCACGGGCGGGGCGATCACCGCGGCATCGTCCTTGATCTGTTCGATGCGGGCACGTGCCAGGCTGTCGAACAGGGGGTTGGCGTGGGCATGCAAGCGTTCGTGCATCTCGATATTCGCCCAACGGGGCAAGTCCGCGTAGCCGGGGATCACCACGCCGTAGAACGCCTGGCTGTCTCGCAGGCGCACGAAGCGCCTGAAGAAATACTGATAGGTCCGGTCGCGCAGACGCAGGCCCAGGCCCCGGGCCAGCTCGCGCAGGCTGGAGAATGCGCACCAGGCGCCGTGCGGATCCTGCGGTACATGAAGCAACAGTCGCCTGCTGTAGCTTCCAAGCCAGCCACGGTCGACGACATCGAGCACGACGATCTGCTCCAACCTGCAACCGAACAGGCTCAGTTGCCGGGCCACTACCCGGTCGCCACCAAGGGAGCGCAGCGTGTTCTGCTCACACAACTGGGCAATCAGTTCGAGTTCGCCCTGCGTCAGCGATCCGCTCAGCCGGGCGCTGTAGGCATCCACCAGCATGTTCTGGCGATGCGCGTCCGCCAGCAGCGACACCAGTCCTTGAGCGGAGTCCTCCAGTACGTCCTGCAGATGGCGCTGGTAAAGAGTCCCCGCATCGAGCTCGCGACACAACGCCGCGAATGCGCTGGCCGACGGCAGACTCGCCTCGTCCACCCCTGGGCTCGACAGCCGATTGCCTGGCGGTTGCTGCCCCGGCGTGGCTTGGTCGGCGGTGAAGTTTCGCAGCGCCGCTTCCAGCAGGGGCCGTTCCCGGTAGACGACTTCGGTCAGGTGGCTGCCGACGGGCACGTCGTTGATCACAGGTTCGCGCACGCCTGCGCGAAACCTGCTACGACGCGCATCGAGCACCAGCGCGAAACGCTCCTTCAATGCCCGCTCCAGCCGCATCTGGACAAAACGCTCCAGGGGTTCGATACGCGCCAGCGCCTCGGCGAGCTGACGACGCAGACGCACGCTCTTGCGCATGGCCGGGCCGATCAGCGTCAATTGCTCGACCGTCGCCTGGCGTATCCAGCCGGGCAGGCGCTGGGCGATGAGGTGGTCTTGAAACGCCTGCGCCGCTGACGCCAGCGTCGTATTGGGTACCTGTTGGGTATCGCTGCCTTGCATCTTCCGCCTCCCGCCGAGTAAACACGCGAGGCTAGGAACAACGCAGCAAAGGCAGACCCTAGATAGCTACCACCCCGTCAGAACAGCAAGAGCTGTCGATCGGTCAGGGCACTGAAGTCGTCACCCACGAACGGCAGGATGGCATCGGCCACCGGCTGCAACTGGCGTGACAGGTAGTGCTCGTGGTCGATCGGCGACTGCCGGTTCTCCAGCGGTTCGGGGCCCGAGGTGGTGATGACATAGGCGATCCAGCCGCCGTTCTGGTATTGCTGCGCACGTCCAAGGCGACTGTTGTACTCATCCGCCAGGCGCGCCGCGCGCACATGCGGTGGCACATTGCGCTGGTAATCGGCGAGCGGTCGACGCAAGCGCTTGCGGTAGATCAACAGCTCGTCCTGTTCGCCGGCCAGGGTGCGCCGCACGAAGTCGCGCACATAATCGCGGTAGGGCTGGCCGCGAAAGACACGTCCGTACAGCTCCTGCTGGAACTGCCGCGCCAGCGGCGACCAGTCGGTGCGCACCGACTCCAGGCCCTTGTAGACCATCTCCTCGTGGCCGTCGGCACGCCGCACCAGGCCGGCGTAGCGCTTCTTGCTGCCCTCGTCGGTGCCACGGATGGTCGGCATGAGAAAACGCCGGTAATGGGTTTCGAATTGCAGCTCCAGGGCGCTGTCCAGGCCCAGGGTTGCCTTCAGGTGCTGCCCCCACCACTGGTTGACCTCGGCCACCAGCTCGCGGCCGATGCGCGCCGCCGACGCCTCGTCGTGGGGCCCCTTGAGCCAGACGAAGGTGGAGTCGGTGTCGCCATAGATCACATCGAAACCGCGTGCCTCGATCAGCGCCCGGGTCTGGCGCATGATCTGGTGTCCGCGCAGGGTGATCGACGATGCCAGGCGGGGGTCGAAGAAGCGGCAACCACTGGAACCGAGCACACCGTAGAAGGCATTCATGATGATCTTGAGCGCCTGGGACAACGGCGCGTTGCCTGCGCGCTTGGCCGCTTCCCTGCCCTGCCAGACCCGCTCGACGATCGCCGGCAGGCCATGGCGCGTGCGGGAGAAGCGCGCACCGCGAAAGCCTTCGACCGAATGGGCGTCATCCGGTCGGGCCAGGCCCTCGACCAGCCCCACCGGGTCGATCAGGAACGTGCGGATGATCGAGGGATACAGGCTCTTGTAGTCGAGCACCAGCACCGAGTCGTACAGGCCTGGGCGCGAATCCATGACGAAGCCGCCGGGGCTGGCTTCATCCGGGCGGCTGCCCAGGTTCGGCGCGACATACCCCAGCCGGTGCATGGGCGGGATGTACAAGTGACAGAACGCCGCCACCGAACCACCACTGCGGTCGACCGGCAGGCCGGTGACCGTGGAGCGCTCCAGCAGGAACTCCAGCAGCCGGGTATGGGCAAAGATGCGGGTGACCAGCTCGCAGTCCTTGAGGTTGTAGCGTGCCAGGGCGGGCTTGTCCTCGGCGAACATGCGGTTGATCTCGTCCATCCGCTGGTAGGGCGTGCCGATGGCCTTGCCTTCGCCGAGCAACGTCTGGGCGACGCTTTCGAGGCTGAACGAGGGGAAGCTCCAGGTTGCCGAACGCAGTGACTCGATGCCATCGATCAGCAAACGGCCAGGGGCATCGGCGAACACATGGCTGCGGCTGCCGTGGGTGCGCAAGGTCATGGGCGCGCCATTGCGGCCCAGCGCCAGCGGCACCTGTAGGCGCGCGGCATGTTCGTGGAGCAGGCGCAGGTCGAACTGCACCAGGCTCCAGCCGATGATCGCGTCCGGGTCGTGGCGGGCGAACCATTGGTTGAGACGCTCGAGCAACTGGGCGCGGTCGTCGCAGTACTCGAGGTCGAAATCCACCTCGCTGGCATCACCGTTGCCAGGGCCAAGCATGTAGACCTGGCGCTGGCCGCAGCCCTCCAGGGCGATGCTGTAGAGCTCGCCGCGCTCGCTGGTCTCGATGTCCAGCGACACCAGGCGCAGCGTTGGCCGGTAATCGGGATCGGGCTTGAGGTGGGCGTCGCAGATCACGCCCTGGGCATCGGCCTGGCCGCTGAACAGCACCGGGGCGGTGATGAAGCGCTCCATCAGGTAGCGCTCCGGTGGACGGATGTCGGCCTCGAAGACGTCGATACCGGCACCGCGCAAACGCTGTTCGAGCTGCATCAGCTGACGGTGCTGGCGACAGTAAAGGCCCAGCATCGGGCGTTGGTCGAAATCCCGCAGGCCCAGGGGCCGCAACTCCACCCCCTGCTCCACCCCCAGCAACGCGCGGGCATGCCCCTCCTGGCCGGCCGGAATGAACGCCACCGAGACCTGGGGCGCCAGGCGCAACTGCCTGGGGCCCTGGTCTGTGGCGAGCCAGAACTCCACGCAAGTGCCTTCGGGCGTGTCATGCCAATGGCGGGTGAGGACAAAGCCCTGCTGCAACTGCACCGCGTCGACCTCGATCATTTTCGTCAGCGAGGCACCATTCTACCGCTGCGGGAGCGGCCTTGCGTCGAGATTCAGGCGCGAAGCGGCCATGAAGCCTGAATCCGCGGCGCATGTGCTCGCCCGCCCAGGCACCGCACCGCCTTTCGCGACACCGGACCACCCCCACCGGGATCTTCGACTAGCCTGAAAGCTCCTGTTGCCAACCTCACAAGGTGAAGACGATGAGCATGATGGACTGGGACGCCTACCGTAAGCAGTTGATGGCCGGCATCGGCGATCTCAAGCAACTATCTCCCGACACCGTGGCCGGCTACATGACCGCCAGCGGCGCCGGCGCCAAGACCAACCATCTCGATGCCAAGACCCGCGAACTGATCTCCCTCGCCGTGGCCGTGACCACCCGCTGCGACGGCTGCATCGCCGTGCACTCCCAGCAGGCGGTCAAGCATGGCGCCACCCGCGAGGAAATCGCCGAAGCGCTGGGCGTGGCCGTGGCGATGAACGCCGGCGCCGCGCTGGTCTACTCGGCCCGCGCCATGGACGCGGTGGGCAAGACCGGCAATTGACCCCGACCGGCGCCGCCGCCCTTGCGCGGCGGCGCCAGGCCACCCAGACTTGGCGGCTCAGCCAGCAGGAGCCGCCATGATCCACATCCGCCCCATGACCCCGGAAGACTTCGAGCGCTTCTGGCCCACCTTCCAGGCCATCGTCCAGGCCCGCCAGACCTACGCCTTCGACCCGGAGCTGACTTTCGACCAGGCCCGCCAGCTTTGGCTGGAACTGCCCCTGCGCACCCTGGTGGCCGAACAGGACGGCGAACTGCTCGGCTCCTACTACCTCAAGGCCAACGCCTCCGGCCCCGGCAGCCATGTGGGCAACTGCGGCTACATGGTCGGCGAAGCCGCCCGTGGTCGTGGCGTGGCCCGGCTGATGTGCGAACACTCGCAGAAGCTGGCCCGTCAGGAAGGGTTCCTGGCGCTGCAATTCAACTCCGTGGTGGCCACCAACGAAGTGGCCGTGGCGCTGTGGCACAAGCTCGGCTTCGAGACCGTCGGCCGCCTGCCCAAGGCTTATCGCCATGCCCAGCTGGGGCTGGTGGATTGCCTGGTGATGTACAAGTGGCTGGCGGACGAGCCCGTGGTGGAGAAGTCCGCCCTGCTGATCGGGCGCAAGAACATCGAGGCGCGGGTGTCGCGCCGACGCGGACGCTGATCCCCCTCCCCTGCGCGCATTGACTCCCCACCCGATCGGTGGTCAGATGCGCGCCAGTTTCAGGTGTCCTGCGCCGCCGCGCGCAGGGTGAAACGGGAAGCCGGTGCGTCGCTCACGCGACAAGTCCGGCGCTGCCCCCGCAACGGTAAGCGAGCGAACCCTTCGACAGACCACTGTGCGCATGCATGGGAAGGTGAAGGCTTCATGACCCTCGCAAGCCCGGAGACCGGCCTGGAATTTCACGTTGGCAAACCCGCGGTGGGCGGGCGCAGGCCGGTTTCGCGTACGCGCCTGCGTGCGCGTTTGCTCGTCTATGCGTTGTTTCCACCGGGATCCATTCATTCCTGCAACAGTGGAACGACATGACCCGTACCTACACGCTTCACACCCTGGCGGCCTGCCTGGCCGTTTCCCTTCCGACAGTGGCCGACGAGCAGCAAAACCACGTGCTCGCCCTGCCCTCGACGACCATCAGCGACACCCAGGACGCTGCGGCCGTCGACCTGGCCACACCGACCCAGGCAGGTTCGCGCCTGAACCTCAGCGCCCTGCAGACCCCGGCCAGCACCAGCACCCTCACCGCCGAGCAGATCCAGCAGCGCAACAACCTCACCGTGCAGGACGCCGTGACCCGCACACCGGGCATCAGCTTCACCGGCAGCCCGGGCGATGGCGGCACCGGGCTGTCCGCCCGTGGCTTCGAGGGTCACAGTTCGGTGATGACCCTGTTCGATGGCTCGCGCCTGTACAGCGGCGCAGGCACCCTCACCTTCCCGGTCGACCCGTGGATGGTCGAGCGCATCGATGTGATCCGTGGCCCGGCCTCGGTCCTCTATGGCGAGGGGGCCACCGGAGCGGTCGTCGATGTGATCCCGAAAACGCCCTTTGCAGGCCCGGTTCACAACCATCTGCGGCTGGGCTATGGCTCCTGGGACCGCCAGCAGCTCGGCGTGGACAGCGGTGGCAGCCTGAACGAGCGCCTGAGCTACCGCATGACCCTCAACCGGCAGGCCGGCAATGGCTGGGTCGACCGCACCAGCTCACGCAGCCTGGCCCTGGGCGCAGCACTGCGCTTCGACGCCACCGACGACCTGAGCTTCACCCTGGCCCATGAACGCGGCGACGCAGAACCCGCCAACGACTATGGCACCCCGTTGATCGACGGGCGCTATCGCAGCAGCCTGCGCAAGAAGAACTACAACATCCGCAACGACGTGCAGCGCTACCACGACGAGTGGACCCGCCTGGACACCGACTGGACCCTCAGCGACAGTGTGTCGGCCAGCAACCGGCTGTACTACATCAAGAGCCGTCGGCATTGGCGCAATGCCGAAAGCTACACCTGGAGTACCGGCGAAAACGCGCTCGAACGCGGCAGTTTCCTGGAAATCAAGCACAATCAAGAGCAGATCGGCGATCGCCAGAGCGTCACCTTCGACCATGACCTGTTCGGCCTGGCCAGCAAGACGGTCGTCGGCGCCGAGTACAACAAGATCCGCTTCAACGTCGACAGCAACGCCCCCTACGACGATGGCCCCGTGGATGTGCTCGACCCCTGGGATCCGGCACCCGGCGGGTTCCATAGCCAATCGCCGACACGTCCCCAGACCCTGTCCACCACTCACACGTTTGCCCTGTTCGCCGAGAACCGCACCGAGCTGACCGATCGTCTGTCGCTGGTGACCGGCGTTCGCCGCGACCAGAACCACATCGAGCGCAACAACCTGGTCGACGACACCCGTAGCGACCGCAGCCTGCCAGGCGGCAACTGGCGTGCAGGCCTGGTGTTCGCGCTCACCGATGATCTGTCGCTGTATGGCCAGCACTCCACCAGCGAGGACGGCGTGGGTGACCTGCTGACCCTGCGTCCGGAGCAGCGCTACGACCTGACCCGGGCCAGGCAGACCGAGCTGGGCCTCAAGCAGCGGTTCTGGGAGGGCCGCGGTGAATGGACACTGGCGGCCTATCACATCGTCAAGAAGAAACTGCTAGTCGATGACCCGGTGAACCATGGCAAGCAACAGGCCGGTCAGCAGACCTCCGACGGCCTGGAGGCAACCCTCGAGCTGGCCTTGGCCAACCAGTGGCAGGTTTCGGCCAACGCCGCGTTGGTGCGCGCCAGGTTCGATGACTACCTGGAAGTCACCGAACAGGGCGTGATGGACCGCGCCGGCAACCGTCCGGCCAACGTACCGCGGCGCACGGCCAATCTGTGGGTGAGCAAGGGCTTGGGCCAGAACGTGGAGGCAGGCCTGGGCCTGCGCTACGTGGACCAGCGCTACGACAGTGCGGCCAATGAAGCCAGCGTGCCTGGCTACACGGTGGCCGATGCCAACCTTGGCTGGCAGGTGCTGCCGGATGTACGCCTGGGCTTGCAGGTGAACAACCTGTTCGACCGCGAATATGCCGCGTCCTACGTCTATACCAGCGACCAATGGTTGCTGGGCGCACCGCGCTCCTGCTTCGCGACGGTGGACTACACCTTCTGAGTGCATGGGGGCGGTCTTGCGGCCCGGAGCCCACCGGGCCCCGGCTTGCAAGACATCACCCCTCGCGCCGCAACAGGTACGTGTCCATGATCCATCCCTTGCGTCGCCGGGCCAGCTCCCGCTGCTCGAGGATCTGCGCCTTGACCCGCTGCAGCGGCCCCGCGATCAGGATCTCGTCCTCCGTCCCCAGGTAGGCGCCCCAATAGATCATCAACTGCGCATCCTCGAGCCCGGCGAACGCGCATTGGCCGTCGAGCATCACCACCACGTTGTCGATCCGCGCCTGCCCGGCCAGGCGCCTGCCCGGCAGCACGGTCAAGGGCTCGCCGATGCGGTTGAGGGGGATCTGATGGCGCGCGGCCAGGGCCTGGACACTGCTGATGCCGGGGATGACCTCCAAGGCCAAGGCCATGCCCTGTTCACGGACCCGATCAAGGATGCGCAAGGTGCTGTCATACAGCCCCGGCTCACCCCAAAGCAGGAATGCCCCCACGTCACCGGCCCCCAGCTCGCTTTCCAGCAATCGGCCGTACAAGACGGCGCGCTGGCCGTGCCAGGCCTGCACGGCGCCGAGGTAGTCCGGTGCCTGGCCGTCGCGCTGCGGGTCGGCGACCTGCACCAGGCGATAACCGCCCTGTGGCACATAGCGTTCCAGGATGCGTTTGCGCAGATGCACAAGCTCATCCTTGTCGGTGCCTTTGCCCAGGATGAAGAAGACCGTGGCACGCCGCAGCGCCTCCACAGCCTCGTAGGTGATCTGGCGTGGGTCGCCGGGGCCGATGCCGATCAGCAGCAGTCGTTTCATGAGCGGGATCTGTCCAAGGAGGGCTACCCACGCATTATGCGTTGACCGAACCCGCTTGGGGCCTTGCGCCGCAAAAGAGCTGCGAAGCAGCCCCAGGATCCCGGCCCTTGCGAGAGGCTATGCGCCCGGATCAGAAGATCGAGAAGTTGTAGCTGACGATCACCCGCGTCTCGTCCATGTCCCGCGCCCACTTCTCGTAGTTGCTGCGGTAGGTGGCGTTGCGCAGGCGCACGCTTACGTCCTTGAAGGTGCCGCTCTGCACCTGGTACTTGAGCTCGGTGTCGCGTTCCCATTCCTTGCCTTCGGCGCTGCTGCCGGGGACCTTGACATGGTCGCCATTGATGTAGCGGGTGAAGAAGGTCAGGCCCGGTACGCCAAGCACCTTGAAGTCGTAGTCGTAGCGCAGTTGCCAGGAGCGCTCCTGGGCCGCGGCGAAGTCGTTGACCTGGGCATAGTTCACCAGGTAGGGGTTGCTGCCATCGAGGTATGGCATGGCGTTCTCGCCATACATGCGCTGCCAGCCGGCACTGACCTTGTGCCCGCCCAGGCTGTAGCCGAGCATGCCACTGAGCGCGCGGTGGTCGATGTCGCCCGCGCGGGCATTGCCGATGTCGTCGCTCTTGATCAGCCGCAGGTCGGCCGACAGGCTGCCCACCGCCAGGGGCTGGCTGGCCACCAGGCCCAGGAACTGCTGGCGATAGATCTCATCCAGGCGCGACACCTGGTACTGGCCGCTGAGGCGGTCGCTGAAGCGGTAGTCGACCCCCGCCAGGTCGAAGTGATCGGCCTCGATATCGCAGGCGTAGCGCTTGTTCTTGCAGTGGACGCGAATGTCCTGGCGGTCGGTGGAGTCACGTGCGGTGTACTGGTCAAGGCGCGCCAGGGTGAACTTCAGGTCGCGCACTTGCTCGGAGGTGAGCATCGCGCCATGGAACAGGGTCGGCAACAGGCGGCCATCGTTGTACTTGAGCAAAGGCACATCCGGCATCATCGCCCCGTAGCGCAGCACGGTACTGGACACCTTGACCTTGCCGGCCACGCCGAGCTTGGCGTACTGGTCGGCCGAGTGACGCGGATCATGCCCCGACGACGGCAGCAGGCCACTGTTGCTGTCCGCCGGGCTGGAGTCGAGCTTGAAGCCGACCATCCCTATGGCATCCACGCCAAAACCCACCGGACCCTGGGTATAACCGGACTGGACATTGAGGATGAAACCCTGTGCCCATTCTTCGCGTTTGGATGCGCCCTGGCTGGAACTGCCATGGCCATCACGAAAGTCCCGGTTGAAATAGACATTGCGCGCCTCGAGCTTGGCACTGCTGTCTTCAAGAAAACCGGCCGCTTGGGCATGGGCACCGACACACAGGAAGAACAGGCCGGTAAAACGGCGCCCAGGGACTGGGAGAAACGGGGGAAACATGCGAAAGGAACATCCAGGAAGAAGGCGAAAAACGATCCGGGGCCGCGTTGCACCCCAGCACTACGGCGCAGTCTACAAACAGAGCGACCATCATCTTGAATGATCACGCAACCGCTCTGCCGCAAGCCATTGGACGATGGTCTAGGCATCGGCCAAGAGCAATTTGCGAACACGCTAGAATAAGGCGCGAAAAACTAACAAAGTTCCGCGATTACTTATAAAAAGTTTACGGTTTACCCCGTAGGGGGTCGACGACTACAATCGATATCAGCGAACAGCTGTACCCATCCCCGTGGCCGGCGTTTATTGCTTTTGTATGTTCGTCACGCCCTGCCACGACACTTACAGGAGTGATGACAGTGTCCAGACTTGCAGAGTTTCGTGCTGCCGAAAAAGCTCTCCAGGAACAAATGGCGCAACTGGAGGCGATGAAAAAGGACGCCGGCCTAAAACGCGAAATCGAATTCGAGCAGAAACTAGTCGGCCTGATGAAAAGCTATGACAAGGGCCTGCGCGACATCATCGCCATCCTCGACCCGAAGGCTGTTGCCAAAGCCCCGGCCACGGCGCCCAAACAGCAGCGCCGCCCCCGTGTGGTGAAGGTGTACGAAAACCCGCATACCGGCGAGCTGATCGAGACCAAAGGCGGCAACCACCGCGGGTTGAAGGCCTGGAAAGAGCAGTATGGCGCCAAGACCGTGGAGAGCTGGGTGCGCCCATGAAACGTCGACGCCCACTTCACACTTTTTTCACATCGACACGCGCAGTATCGAACCAGCTAAAGGACTAGCGACCCCATCACGCGCCCGCACATGCGGGCCTCTAATTCCAGCGCCCTGCACTCGTGCAGGGCGCTTTCGTTTGCGCTCCAGACTCACTGCCGTATCATGGGCCACTTGTCTTTACCGCCGAGGCCAATCGCCTCGGCCATCGCTTTGGAGTACCCATGAGCCTGCACGATCTGCACAGCCTGCCCGGCGTCACCGCCAAACCGGATTCCGCCACCGCCAACTTCGTGTTCAACCACACCATGCTGCGGGTCAAGGACATCGAGAAGTCGCTGGACTTCTACACCCGCGTCCTGGGCTTCAGCCTGGTGGACAAGCGCGACTTCCCGGAAGCCGCCTTCAGCCTGTACTTCCTGGCCCTGGTCGACCCTGCGCAGATCCCCGCCGACGACACCGAGCGCC
>Ga0153917_1000266_pt1 | contig 41490 bp, 28 predicted proteins | sample TSFL001MetaG_FD_104695 | JGI IMG/M metagenome (GOLD analysis project Ga0153917, IMG submission 104695) | Attine ant fungus gardens microbial communities from Florida, USA - TSFL001 MetaG | ecosystem: Host-associated > Fungi > Mycelium > Unclassified | place: USA: Florida, Paynes Creek Historic... | reverse complement strand
GTCGGCGGGCTCGACGAGCGCGGCGACCCGCTGGCCGTCGTCGTCGCTCGCGTCTCCCGGCGTGCTCGACGACGGCGTCGTCGAGGGCGGGGGCGGGGAAGCGCCGGGGCCGGCGTAAGCGGCGGGCGCGGTCGTCGAGGCCGCCCCGTCGGAGGCCGTCGTGACGACGATCTCCCGACCCACCGGGCTCTCCTTCGTGCCGCCGAGGGCGACGTCGAGCTCCGCCGCGAGCGGAGCGCCGGCCGGGACCTCGGCGGCGGTCTCCGGCGCCTCGTCGAAGGGGCCGAACAACTGCGCCGTCGCGCGGACGGGGACGTGGATGCCGTGGGCGTCGGTCGGCCACGCCCCGGGCCCCTCCAGACCGATCGTCCAGCGGTCCTCGAGCGGCGCGCCGAGGGCGACGACGTGCTCGGCGACGCGCGTCGTCACGGTCGGCCGGAAGACCGCCTCGCGGGGCGCCGCGTCGCGGCCCTCGACGGCGAACGTCTGCGGCGTGCGACCGCCGGAGCCGCCCAGCAGCTGAGCCCCCGGGGTCTCGAACACCTCGAGCTCGGCCGACCAGGCCGCATCCGGCTGCTCGAACGCGCCTCGGCCGGAGATCGTCAGCCGGCCCTCGCGGAGCGCGCTCGGCGCCGCCTGGATCTTCGCGCTCTGCCCGGATGACATGCGCATGCGCGCCTCGCCCGTCTCGGCGAACGTCGCACCCGTGAGCGTCACCTCGCCCGTGGAGCCGGGCGTGTCCGTCACGGCGCGGACGGCGCCGAGAAGAGGATTGCCGGCATCCGTCGAGAACTCCAGGGAACCCGAGCCGCGGTGCGGCGTGGGGGAGCCCACCGCCTCGGCGCCGTCGCGGATCTCGGCGAGCCGGGAGCGCACGTCCTCCCGTTCGTCCTCGGGCACGCGCTGCAGGTAGAAGTCGTCGCCGGGCATGCCGTGCGACTCGTAGTGGTCGGGCGCCGCCGTCGACCACACGTAGAGCTGCACCGCCGCGGCCGTCGCGGCGTCATCGGCCTGTCCGTGGGTGGAGACGGCCCAGTTGATGCGGGCCACGGTCTCGGGCGGCATGCGCAGGCGCGCGGCATCGGCCACGCCCGCCGACGCGGTGGTTCCGGTCGCGGGCGGACGGCTCGGCTCGAGGCAGTAGATGTTCGCCTCGCCCATCCGGAAGGCGCCCAGGCGCTCGCCGCCGTTCGCGTAATCGCCGAAGCCCGGTCCGTATTCCGCCGCGTGCGCAGGCGCCGTGGCCGAGACGAGGGCCCACGTGCAGCTGCCGAGCACCAGGAGCACGGCGAGCGCGATGCGGGAGACGGGCGGCAGCGAGCGGCTCGCGACGGTCGATCCCGCGCGGTGCAGGAGCCGAGCGGCCACGACCAGCGCGTCCTCGACGAGCCCGCGCGCGGTCGACGCGCGCTCGCGGAGGCGCGAGGCGCCGCAGATCCGGGGGCGAACGTTCGCCGAGCGCGCGCCGTTCACCGGGTCGTCGAACCGATCGGGATCGGCGCCCGCATCGGGGAGCGAGCCGCGCAGCCGCCGTGCGTCGCGTCGGGTGATCGCGCGCCTGGCCCGCTCCTCCGCCGTCGGCGGCACCCCGTAGGCGCGGCCGCCGAGCGCCGTCCACGTCGGCTCCTCGACGCGGGCCGGATCCGTCGTGCTCGACCGGGCGAGGGGAGCGTGCACGACGGGCGCGGCGCCTCCGTGGAGTGCGTGGAGGTCGAGCGGAAGGGGCGGGTCGTCGCTCCCGGGAGACCTGCCGGAGAGCACGGCGTCGAAGTCGGCGAGCGCCCGGGGGTGTTCGCGGGGCGGCGGTTCCGGTGATCCGGTCGGGACGGGGAGGAGCGTCGACATGGGTTGCCTTTCTCTCGGGCGGTTACGGGACGGATGCGGTGATAGGGAAGAAGGAATAGGGGCGGCGCCGGACGCGGCGCTGGGCTCACCCGAGCGGCAGGAGCACCGCGCGCGGGATCTCGCCGAGGAGCGCGAGCGGGTCGACGTAGACGCCGTCGACCCGGGCGCCGATGTGCAGCGACCCCGACGGGTCGTGCCGGTGCTCGGCGGACACGCGGGCGACGAGCTGGCCGGCGGTCACTGCATCGCCCCTCGCGACGAGCGGCTCGACGGGCTCGAACGACGACACGAGGCCGCCGGCGTGCTCGATCGAGAGCACCGGACGATCGACGACGACGCCTGCGAAGCGCACGACGCCGTCGGCGGGCGCGTGCACGGCGAGGCCCGGACCCGCCTCGACGTCGACGCCTCGATGCCCTGCCTCGTAGGGGCTCGCGAGGTCGAAGGCTCGGGTCACGATCCACGGCCCGTCGACCGGATGCCGCCAGGGAGCGCCCGTGGTCGCCGCGGCGGCCGAGGGCGCCGGAAGCGCGCCCGGCGCCTCCACCGCGGCCGACGCGCCGGACGGGCCCGCGAGGGCGCCGGCGACCGCAGCGACGATCAGGGCGAGCGCGCCGAAGGAGCGGCGCCGGGTCGCCTCGCGGGCGACGGGACCCCGGGCGGGGCGGGGGAGGGAGGATGCCGTGTTCACGCCGTCATGCTGGGCTCGCCGCCCGCCGCGGCGCACGCTCGGCGTCGCGCCTGTGGACGGCTCGCCGTCCACAGGCGGATTCGGCGCGAACGGCCCGTTCGCCGGCCCGCTCGACGCCTCCCGCGCTCGTGTATGCTTCTTCGAGCAGCCTGCTCAGCGGGCTGACTTCGCGTGCCCGAACGAGCACGACTTCCCCTGGTCTCGCGACCATCGCGCCACGCGCCTCGAGCGCCGTGCGACGGTCGCCTGCGGAACGTCGTGCCGGGCACCAGGCTCCCCGGCATCCTGTCGGCGAGATCAACCGGAAACGCCGTTCGATCGCGACGAAAGCGACGAGCGGCATGAAGCAAGGAGTACGACTTGGCAGTCGTCACCATCCGCCAGCTGCTCGACAGCGGCGTGCACTTCGGTCACCAGACGCGTCGCTGGAACCCCAAGATGAAGCGCTTCATCTTCACGGAGCGCTCGGGCATCTACATCATCGACCTCCAGAAGTCGCTCGGCTACATCGACCGCGCGTACGACTTCGTCAAGGAGACGGTCGCCCGCGGCGGCACCATCCTCTTCGTCGGCACGAAGAAGCAGGCCCAGGAGACCATCGCCGAGCAGGCGACGCGCGTCGGCCAGCCCTACGTCAACCAGCGCTGGCTCGGCGGCCTGCTGACGAACTTCAGCACGGTCCAGAAGCGCCTCAACCGCCTCAAGGAGCTCGACCTCGTCGACTTCGAGGACACGAGCAAGGGCTACACGAAGAAGGAGCTCCTCATCCAGCGTCGCGAGCGCGACAAGCTGGAGAAGACGCTCGGCGGCATCCGCAACCTCCAGAAGACGCCCTCGGCGCTCTGGATCGTGGACACCAAGAAGGAGCACCTCGCCATCGACGAGGCGAAGAAGCTCGGCATCCCGGTGATCGCCATCCTCGACACGAACTGCGACCCCGACGAGGTCCAGTACCCCATCCCGGGCAACGACGACGCGATCCGCTCCGTCTCGCTCCTCACGCGCATCGTCGCCGACGCGGCCGCCGAGGGTCTCATCCAGCGCCACCAGAAGCCGGGCGAGGGCCAGGCCGAGGCCGAGCCGCTCGCCGAGTGGGAGCAGGAGCTCCTCGCCGGCGACGCCGCTCAGGAAGCGGAAACCTCGGCCGAGCAGGCTGAGCCCGCCACCGAAGAGACCAACTAGCACTCACCACCGAGGGAGTACCCCATATGGCTAACTTCACTCTCGCCGACGTCAAGGCCCTGCGCGAGCAGCTCGGCACGGGCATGGTCGACACGAAGAAGGCGCTCGAGGAGGCCGACGGCGACCTCGAGAAGGCCACCGAGATCCTCCGCCTCAAGGGCGCGAAGGGCAACGCGAAGCGTGCCGACCGCTCCACGAGCGAGGGCCTCGTCGCCGCCAAGGACAACGGCAACGGCACCGCGACGCTCATCGAGCTCGCCTGCGAGACCGACTTCGTCGCGAAGGGCGAGAAGTTCATCGCCCTGGCCGACCAGGTCCTCGACATCGTCGCGGCCGCCGGCGCCGAGAACGCCGAGCAGGCGCTCGCGGTGTCGTCGAACGGCAAGACCGTCCAGGAGATCATCGACGAGGTCGCCGCGATCATCGGCGAGAAGTTCGTGCTGCGCCAGGTTCGCCTGGTCAAGGGCGCGAACATCGAGATCTACCTGCACCAGACGTCGCAGGACCTCCCGCCGCAGGTCGGCGTCGTGGTCGGCTACGAGGGCGACGACCAGGCGACGGCGCGCGGCATCGCGCAGCACATCGCCTTCGCGAACCCCTCGTACCTCACTCGCGAGGACGTCCCCGCCGAGGACATCGACCGCGAGCGCGCGCTCGTGGAGCAGATCTCGCGCGAGGAGGGCAAGCCCGAGGCCGCCCTGCCGAAGATCATCGAGGGTCGCCTCACTGGCTTCTTCAAGCAGATCGCCCTGCTCGAGCAGGACTACGCGCGCGACAACAAGCTGACCGTCCAGAAGGTGGCCGACCAGGCCGGCCTGAAGGTCGTCGACTTCGCCCGCTTCCGCGTCGGCGCGTAGGCTCAGCCTCCGCCCGGTTCGGGGAGGATGCTCCCCGCTTCGCGGGGATGAGCCAGCTTAGCCTCCGCCGTCCGAACGCATCGGGCACGAGGGCCGGAACCACCGAAGGGTGGTTCCGGCCCTCGTCGCGTTCCGGGGCGTCGCAGGATGCGGAGCGGACGCATGCCACGGCTTCCGGCGCCGCTCCGGGCAGGCGTCCCGCGGCCCGCCGAGCCCTCGGCGGCCCTCCGCGAGCCGCTCGGCGATGGCGGTAGAGTCAATTGGTTCTCCCGACTCACGCCGTCTCGACCGATGCACTAGGAGCTCACATGTCGCCCACTCCCACCCAGCGCCGCGTTCTTCTCAAGCTCTCGGGAGAGGCGTTCGGCGCCGGGAACATGGGCGTCGACCCCGCCGTGCTGCGCAGCATCGCGGCCGAGATCGCCCGCGCGGCGAAGCGCGTGCAGGTCGCGGTCGTCGTCGGCGGCGGCAACTTCTTCCGCGGCGCCCAGCTCGCGGACGCCGGCATGGACCGCGGTCGCGCCGACTACATGGGCATGCTCGGCACCGTCATGAACGCGCTCGCCCTGCAGGACTTCCTCGAGCAGGCCGGTGCTTCCGCGCGCGTCCAGTCGGCCATCGAGATGCGCCAGGTCGCCGAGCCCTACATCCCCCTGCGCGCGGAGCGCCACATGGAGAAGGGTCGTGTCGTGATCTTCGGCGCGGGCGCCGGCCTGCCCTACTTCTCGACCGACACGGTCGCCGCGCAGCGCGCCCTGGAGATCAACGCCGACGTCGTGCTCGTCGCCAAGAACGGCGTCGACGGCGTCTACACGGCCGACCCGCGCACCGACTCGACCGCGGAGCGCCTGCACCACGTGACCTACCAGGACGCGCTCCAGCGCGGCCTCAAGGTCGTCGACTCGACGGCGTTCTCGCTCTGCATGGACAACGGCATGGACATGCGCATCTTCGGCATGAGCCCCGAGGGGAACATCGAGAAGGCGCTCACGGGCGAGGACATCGGCACGCTCGTCTCCCGCACCCTCGCGTAGCCGCTCCCGCGCCGCTGCGTCCCCCCCCCGTCGCCGAGCCGCGCGGGCCGTGGCGGCGCCCCCGCTAGGATTGACCGAACTCCCTGTGAAAGGACCCTTCGTGATCGCCGACGTTCTCGCTGACCTCAAAGACAAGATGGAAAAGGCGGTGGAGCACGCCCGCGAGGACTTCGCGTCGGTGCGCACGGGCCGCGCGAACCCCGCGCTCTTCCAGCGGATCCTCGTCGACTACTACGGCACGCCGACGCCGCTCGGCCAGCTCGCCTCGCTGCAGGTGCCCGAGGCCCGCGTGCTCGTCATCACGCCCTACGACAAGAGCGCCCTCAAGGAGATCGAGAAGGCCATCGTGGCGGCCCCGAACCTCGGCGTGACGCCCTCGAACGACGGCAACCTCGTGCGCGTCGTCATGCCCGAGCTCACGGCGGAGCGCCGCAAGGAGTACGTCAAGCTCGTCAGCGGCAAGGCGGAGGACGCCCGCGTCTCGATCCGCAACATCCGCCGGAAGGGCAAGAGCGACCTCGACGCGTTGAAGGACGAGGTCGGCGAGGACGACGTCGCTCGCGCCGAGAAGGAGCTCGAGTCGATCACCAAGAAGTACATCGAGCGGGTCGACGAGGCGTTCAAGAACAAGGAAGCCGAGCTGCTCGAGGTCTAGCGCCTCGCCGCCGAGCCGAAGAACGAGAACGCGGATGGCGGGGCGACGGATCAGCATCCGGTCGCCCCGCCGTTTCGCATCCAGGGGGAGCGTCACGTGAACGAGGCAAGAGGGCGACACGAGTCGGACGACGCCGACCGCGCCCGGCATCCGGCGTTCGGCGACTTCGAGGCCGCGATGGGGCAGACCCGTGACGAGATCCGCCGACGGGTGCGCGACGAGAGCCGCCGCATCCGCGAGAAGAGCGACGAGATCAACCGGCGCAGCGGCCGCAACCTTGTCTTCGCCGTGCTCGTCGGCCTCGTGCTCGGCGTCGCGCTCATCGCGAGTCTCGTGTTCGTCAAGGAGCTCTTCGTCGTCCTCGGCATCGTCATGGTCGCCTCGGCCTCGCTCGAGGTCGCGACCGCCATGCGCGGCGCCGGCCGGCACGTCCCCCGCATCCCCGTCGTCGCCTCGGCGATCATCGTGCCGCCCGTCGCATACCTGTGGGGCGCGGGCGCCATGTGGCTCGCGTTCCTCGCCATGCTCGTGATCTCGATCGGCTGGCGCGTGGTCGAGGTCCGTGTCCTCCCGCGCGTGCTCGCCGCGCGCGCCGCCTCCGGCCCGAGCCCCGTGGATGCCGACGCCGGCGCGCCCGGCTCGGAGCGGCCCGCCGCGGCACCGGCGTCCGAGGCTCCGGCCGAGCGGCCCTCGCTCGCCCGCGACGTGCGCGGCATCGTGCTGATCCTCGGCTACGTCGTCTTCCTCGGCTCGTTCACGGTGCTCCTCACGGCCCAGCCGCACGGCGAGTTCTGGACGCTCGGCTTCATCACGGTCGTGGTCTCGATCGACATCGGCGCGTACGCCTTCGGCCTCAACTTCGGCAAGCACAAGATGGCGCCGCGGATGAGCCCGGGGAAGACGTGGGAGGGCCTCGCGGGCGCGACCGTCGTGGGCATCCTCGTGGCCATCGCGGTGAGCGTCTTCATGCTCGACCGGCCCTGGTGGTTCGGCGTGATCCTCGGCGTCCTGCTCGTGCTCACGGCCACCGCCGGCGACCTCACCGAGTCGATGATCAAGCGCGACATCGGGATCAAGGACATGAGCTCGTGGCTGCCCGGGCACGGCGGGTTCTTCGACCGGCTCGACTCGATCCTCCCCTCCGGGGCCATCGCGTTCGTGCTCTCGTTCTGGTCCGCCGGCGTCGTCTGACCCGCGGGGCTCCGGCGCGCAGGTCGTCTGCGGCACAATGGAGGACGTGAGTACGCCTTCGTTCCCCCCTGCGCCTCGAGGTCAGCTCGGTTACGACCAGGACGAGGTCGACCGCGCGCTCCGCGTCGCCCGCGCCCGTTACGACAACTTCGACAACGGCTCCGACGGCAAGCGCCTGACCACGAGCAGCATCAGGCACACCGCCTTCACGATGCGCAAGGGCGGCTACTCGGCGCCGCACGTGGATGCCGCGCTCGAGCGCCTCGAGGACGCCGTGGCCATGCGCGAGCGCGACGAGAAGATCGAGCGCATCGGCCGCGAGGCCTTCCTGCGCGAGACGAAGACGACGGCGCGCGAGGTGCTCGCCCGCCTGCAGCGCACCGACGGCGAGCGCTTCGACCGCGTCTCGGTGCTGCAGCGCGGTTACGACGTCCGCGAGGTCGACGCCTTCGCGGACCGGCTCGTGACCTTCCTGCGCGGCGGTACGCCGCTCTCGCTGAGGGAGGTGCGCGGCGTGGCCTTCACGCCCAAGCGCGGCGGGTACCGCGAGTCGCAGGTCGACCTGCTCATCGACGCGGTCGTCGACGTCATGCTCGCCATCCGGTAGTCCCGGTCGAGGCGCATCGCGGGTCGCCGCCCCCGCTGATCATGCCTGGTGCCCGGAGGGGGCCCTTGAGTCGTGGGCTCAAGGGCCCCCTCCGGGCACCAGGCGGGGGGAGCGGGTCGGTCGACGCCGTTGGAATGACGGTCGATTCGTGATCATCATTGTTTTCCCGTGATCGTTTCGTTATCATTCTGTTGTCCCCGCAACATTCCAGGATTGTGAACCCCGCTCCGTGACTGAACTCCGTCGCTCCCGTTCGAACCGTGCCGAATCCGTCGTCGCCGACGATTCGGGAACCTCGAGGGCCAAGCGCCGGGCGGTCGAGCGCAGGGCGCGCACCCGCCGCCGGACGATCGCATCCGTGGTCACGGGCGCGCTCGCCGCTGCCGCGATCGCCGGCACCGTGGGCGTCATGACGGCCACGGCCCCCGCGACGGCGGCCGACGAGGTCGAGGCGCAGCTGCCCGCGCAGGAGTACGCCGTCGGCCTCGCCTCGGGCGCCGACCGCGCCGATGCGACGGTCTCCGGCGGCATCGCGCTCCCCGAGACGCTGCCGGGTCGCGAGACCGACAAGACGCAGATCTCCCTGATGCCGACGCAGTTCACCTCGAACGGCCGCCCCACCCAGGAGTACATCTCGGCGCTCCAGGCCGAGGCCCACTCCATGGCGATCGCGCGCGGCTGGGGCGAGGGCGAGTTCCAGTGCCTCGTGCAGCTGTGGACGGGCGAGTCGGGCTGGAACCCGCTCGCGACGAACTCCTCCTCCGGCGCCTACGGCATCGCCCAGGCCCTGCCCGCGGACAAGATGGCCGTCTACGGCGAGGACTGGAAGACCAACCCGAAGACGCAGCTCGCCTTCGGCATCGACTACATCGCCGGGCGCTACGGCACGCCGTGCGCGGCGTGGGGCTTCTGGAACAGCAACAACCCCCACTGGTACTGACCCGGGGCGCGGCGCGATCGTGCGCCGCCGACCGGCCGACGCAGACGGGCGCGAATCCTCCGGGGTCGCGCCCGTTCCTGTGAATGACAGTCGATTCGTTGTCTCTCCGTGACCATTCCGTTACCCTTGATCGTGTTGTGACACAGATTGAGATGGCTTCCGATATGACCAGTTCGCTCCGCACCGGCTCGACGCGCGCCGTACGCCCCGCGCAGCTCCGCAGGGCGACCGGCCGTCGCGCGATGATCCCCCTCGCCGGCGTCGCCGCGATCGCCGCCATCGCCACGACCATCGCCGTGGTCCCCGGTCAGGCGCCCGCCCACGAGGCATCGAACGTCCCCAGCGTCGCTCAGCTCGCGCAGTCGGGCGCGCAGTCGTACTCCGCCGACGTCGTCGCGGGCGCGCAGCCCGCGGGGCAGACGTCGCCCCAGGGTGCGCAGCAGGCCGTCGACCTCGGTCGCGGCGACGCCGTCTCGATCGCCGTCGAGACGCCGACGCCCACGCCCACGCCTACTCCGACGCCCTCGCAGCCCGCCGCATCGGGCTCGGGGAGCGGCTCGTCGTCGGGCGGCAGCGGGAGCGGCGGGGGCGGCTCGGCCCCGAGCTACGGCTACACGACCCCTGCGGGCGACGCCCAGCAGATCGCCCACGACATGGTGGTCTCGCGCGGCTGGAGCGAGAGCGACTTCACGTGCCTCGTCAAGCTGTGGAACCGCGAGTCGGGCTGGAACACGCACGCGAGCAACAGCTCGTCGGGCGCCTACGGCATCCCGCAGGCGCTGCCCGGCAGCAAGATGGCCTCGGCCGGCTCCGACTGGCAGGACAACCCGGCCACGCAGATCTCCTGGGGCCTCGGCTACATCGCCGACCGCTACGGCTCGCCCTGCGGCGCGTGGAGCCACTCCGAGTCGGCCGGCTGGTACTGATCCATGACGACTCCCATCTCCTCGGCCCACCGCCACGGCTCGACCCGAGCCGCTCGTCCCGCCGTGCTCCTTCGCGCTGCACGCCGTCGTCTCATCCTGCCGCTCGCCGGCGTCGCCGCGGTCGCGGCAGTCGCCACGACCGTCGCCCTCACCCCCGTGCAGACGACCTCGAACGATGCGATCGACGTTCCGAGCGTCGCCGAGCTCGCCCAGTCGGGCGCGCAGTCCTATTCGGCGAACCTCGTCGCGGGCGCCGCGAACGCCGCCGCCGGCGCTCAGGCCGCGGGCGCTCAGGAGCCCGTGACCGGCCGCGGCGACGCCGTCTCCATCGAGGTCGCCACGCCCTCGCCGACGCCGCAGCCCGCCGGAACCGGCTCCGGAGGCGGGTCAACGGCCGGCGTCGTCGCCTCGGGCGACCCCAAGCAGATCGCGCACGACATGGTGCTCGCGCAGGGCTGGGGCGAGGGCGAGTACCAGTGCCTCGTCAACCTGTGGCAGAAGGAGTCGGGCTGGAACCCGCACGCCGAGAACAGCTCCTCCGGCGCCTACGGCATCCCGCAGGCGCTGCCCGGCAGCAAGATGGCCTCGGCCGGCTCCGACTGGCAGGACAACCCGGCCACGCAGATCGCCTGGGGCCTCGGCTACATCAAGGGCGTCTACGGCACGCCGTGCGGCGCCTGGGGCCACTCGCAGTCGAACAACTGGTACTGATCGGTCCTCGGTCGGCTGAGCCCCTGAACGCCCCCTCGCGAGATTCGCGAGGGGGCGTTCCCATCGGCGGGGTGCCGCGCGCCTCGTCCTAGGATGGATCGCATGCCCCGCTCCAACCGACCGCGTCGCCGATCCGGCCGCCGCGGCGAACGGCACGAGGGGCATGACGACGAGGCCGACGGCCTGGCGAGGCTGCGCGACGGCTGGCGTCGAACCGAGGTGCGTCGAGGCGTCGAGTGGACGGTGCAGCCCATCTCGCGCGAGCGCGCCGCCAAGACCTACCGGTGCCCCGGCTGCGGCAACGACATCGAGCCGGGCGTCGCCCACGTCGCCGCCTGGCGGGCCGACGGCATCCTCGGCGATGCCAGTGCGCTCGCCGACCGGCGGCACTGGCACAACCACTGCTGGAGGATCGCATGACCCAGACCATCGAGATCCGCAGCGGCGTCGAGCTGCCCTCGCGCCGCGAAGAGGTCGAGCTGCGCACCGCGGACGGGCTCGCGCTCGTCGGCGAGCTCGCGACGCCCGTCGACCGTGCGCCCGTCGCCACGCTCGTGACCCTGCATCCGCTGCCGACGCACGGCGGCTTCATGGACTCGCACGTCTACAAGAAGGCGGCCAACCGGCTGCCCGCGCTCGCCGATCTCGCGGTGCTCCGCTTCAACACGCGCGGCACGACCTCGCCGCGCGGCACGAGCGAGGGCGAGTTCGGCGACGGCGTGACCGAGGCGCACGACCTCGCGGCGGCGCTCGACTTCGTGCGCGAGCGCGCTCTGCCGAATCCCTGGCTCGTCGGCTGGTCGTTCGGCACCGAGGTCGCGCTCAAGCACGGCCGTGAGCACGACGAGGTGAAGGGCCTCATCCTGCTCTCGCCGCCCCTGCGGCGCACGAGCCAGGAGGAGCTCGAACGCTGGAACGGCTGCACCAAGCCCGTCGTCATGATCGTGCCCGAGTTCGACGACTTCCTGCGACCGGATGCCGCGATCGAGCGCACCGCCGACGTCGAGGGCGTCCGCGTGCTGCCCATCGAGGGCGGTCGCCACCTGTGGGTGGGGGAGACGCAGACGCGGCAGGTGCTCACCGAGATCGTCCGGCTCGTCAACCCCGCCGCGCTCCCGCTGCCGACCCACTGGCCGGCGGACTAGTCGGGGGCGCTCCCGGCCCGAGCCCGGCTCAGCGCTCGTTCTGCGCCGGGATCGCGACCTCTTTGACGATGAGCTGCACGGCCGCGGCCACCGGGATCGCGATGACGGCGCCGAACAGGCCGAGCAGCGAGCCGCCGACCAGCGCCGCGATGACGACCACGGCGCCCGGGAGCTTGACCGCGCTGCTCATGATGCGCGGGCTGATGACGTACGCCTCGATCTGCATGTACACGACGTAGTAGATCGCGGCGATCCACCAGACGTTCGAGTCGGTGTGCCCCATGAGCAGCTGCATGAGCACGATCACGACGGATGCCGAGAGCGTGCCGACCAGCGGGATCAGCGACCCCACGAAGGCGATCACGGCGAACACCGCGGGCAGCGACGCGCCCAGGAAGGACAGCAGCAGGAACGTGCAGACGCCGTTGATCAGGCCGAGCGTGAGCTGCCCGACGACGTAGCGGCCGACGCTGCCGGTGATCTCCTCGGTGATCTCGGCCACTCTCGCCCGCTTCGAGGCGGGTGCGAGCTGGTAGAAGCCCCGCTTGAGGCTGTGCATGCTGCCGACGAAGTAGAGCGTGAGGATCGCCACGATGATCGTCGAGGTGAGCGCGCTCACCACGCCGAACGCGATCTGCAGCACCCCGCCGCCGATCGTCTGGATGTTGTCGCGCAGCCAGTTCGTGCCCTCGGTGATGACCTGGTGCACGTCGATGGCGGGGAAGGTCTTCGTCGCCCAGTCGATGACGTCCGAGGCGAGGATCGCGTTCACGAGCGTGCTGTAGCGGGCGACCAGCTCGTTCGACTGCTCGGCGACCGATGGCACGATCATGGCCGTGACGATCGCGATGAGCCCGGCCGTCGCGAGGATCGTGCTCGTCATGGCCACCCAGCGAGGCCAGCCGACGCGTTCGAGACGGGCGATGATCGGCTCGAAGCCGAAGGCGAGGAACAGCGCCGCGCCCACGAGCGTGAGCACCGTGCCGAGCGAGCCGAGGATGACGGCGAGCACGATGGCCGTGAGCGCGCCCAGCGTGGCGACGAATCCCGTGCGGAACGGTCGTTCGATGCGCATGCGCACTCCCCTCGTCGGGCTCATCCTGCTTCGTCGGGCTCATCGGGCGCCGCGTCGCGCCCTCCGTCGTCGAGGGCCCCGGGACGGCGGCGGTCCCGGGGCCCTCGACGCGCGAGCGTCCTCCTTACCGGCGGCCGCCGTGCGCGGCGTTCGGCTGGTGATCGGCTGCCGCTGCCGCCTCGGCCGCCGCGGCGGCGGGACCGTCGGGCGCCTGGACGTCGGTGAAGGCGCTGCGGAGGCGTTCGAACGACAGCGACACCTGGTCGTGCCGCTCCTGCAGCTCGGCGAGCCGGGTCTGCGCCTGATCGACGAGCGACTTCGTGTGCTGCTCGACCTCGGCCGTGCGCTCGCGCGCCTGGCGGTTGCTGTTGTCGAGCACGTCGGCCGCCTTGCGCTCGGCCTCGGCGAGCGTCTCCTGGGCCCGGCGTCGGGCGTCGGCCATGACCTTGCCGGCCTCGCGCCGCACCTGCTCGGAGCGCTGGTTGAGGTCGGCGAGCTGCTCGGTCGCATCGTCGATGAGCTTCTTCGCCGCCGCCTCGGCCTTGCGGCCGGCCGTCACGAGCTGCTGCTCGAACTCGTTGCGCCGGGTCGTCAGCTCGACCTGGGCCTCCTGGCGCTGCAGCGCCACCTCGCGCTGCGCCTCCTCGCGGGCCTGCTCGATCTCGGCTCGGTGCTGCTGGCGCAGAGCGTCCTGCTCGCGCTCGAACTTCGCCTTCGCCTCGGCGAGCGCGCGCTCGTGCTGGGAGAGGGTCTGCGCGATCGTGCGCTGATTCGTCTCGTGCTCCTCGGCGAGCTTCTGCTCGTGCTGCTCGCGCTCCTCGGCCAGGGCGCGCTCGTGCTGCTCCCGCTGCTCGGCCAGCTCGCGCTCCTGCTCGCCCCGGGTCAGCTCGAGCGCACGACGCTCGGCGGCCACGCGCTCCTTGGCCTCCTGCGCCTCCTGCTCGGCCGCCAGGCGCGTCCGTGCGGCGGCCTGCTCGGCCTCGGCGCGCAGGGCTCCCACCTCGAGGTCGAGGGCGTGCCGCTTCTCGCGCAGTTCCGTGGTGACCTGGTCCTTCACCGTGTCGATCTCGCGCTGCTGATTGCTGCGCGTGAGCTCGGCCTCCTGCTTCGCGTTCTCGAGCAGCGCCTCGCTCTCGGCGCGCGAGTCGGTGAGCAGGCGCTGGGCCCGCGTCTCCGCGTCGCGGGTCGCGCGCTCCGCGTAGTCGTTCGCCTCCTGGTGGATGCGGGCGGCGTTGTGCTGGGCCTCGCTCGTGATCCGCTCGGCCTCGTGCCGGGCATCCTCGATGAGCTTCTTCGCCTGCTGCTCGGCGACCTCGAGGGTGCCCGCGAGCTTCGCGCCGAGGCCCGAGTAGCTGGGCGCCTCGGCCTCCTGGATCTGCGTCTCGAGCTCCGCGATGCGGCGGCGCTGCGACTCGATCTCGCGGGTCGCCGCCTCGTCTCTCGACGTCGAGGCCTGCTTGAGCCGCGCCTGCAGCATGCGGATGTAGTCGTCGACCTCTTCGCGGTTGTACCCGCGCATGACCGTCGAAAAGCTGAAGTCCTCGCCGAACGTCAAGACCGAACCCCTCCAAAGCACCGTGGCGGCCCCTGCCGCGTGGCAGATTCTACCTTCGCGGACCTGGGCGAACGGGCGCCGGAGCGGGCGCTCGACTTGGCCGCTCGGGGCGCGTCGTCGTGCGCGCGGACCCCGCGGCGCGGGAGACTACAGGCGTGCTGGGCTAGCCTGGAGGGTCGATCCTCGTTCCGCGGACGTCCGTGCGGCGGCCATCGGCACGGGAGCGTGCGGGTTCCGCCCGCTCGCGCCGTACGAAGACTCGAGAGGGAAACCAGTGCGCTACATCTCCGCAGCCATAGCGTTCGTCGCGGGGCTCGTGCTGTGCATCGTCGGCGGCGTGCAGATCGCCACCGCGAACTCGGCCGACCGGCTCTCCCTCGAGGGGCAGACGACCTCCAGCGCGCCGCTGCTCGTCATCCCCTCCGACACGCTCACGGCGCACGCCGGCCCGCAGACGATCCAGGTGACGGGCGGCGGGCATCTCACCGCCGTCGTCGGCCGCGAGGCCGATGTCACCGCGTGGGTCGGCGACGTCGCGCACTCGACGGCGACGATCGACGCCGAGGGCAAGGCGCTGACGGTCTCCGAGCCCGTCGGCGCGACCGCGCAGGCGCCCGCGCTCAAGGGCGGCGACCTCTGGTACGCCGAGTACGAGGGCGAGGGGTCGGTCGCCATCGACACGGCGCTGCCGCCGAACTTCGCGGTCGTGGTGGCCGCCGACGGCAAGGCGCCGGCCGCGACGAGCGTCTCGATCATGTGGCCCCTCGACGAGCGCGCGCCGTGGGCGGGGCCGCTCATCGTCGCCGGCATCCTGCTCGTCGTGGTCGCAGCGGCGCTGCTGACCTGGGCCCTCCTGGCCCGCCGCAACCGGCCGAGCGCCCGACGGGCCCGCGCCGCGAAGCGCGACGAGCTCCCGATCGGCGCGCCGGCGGCGCCGATCGCCGCCGGCGCGGCTGGCGCGGTCGCCCTCGCCCCGGTCGACCACCAGGGCGCGAACGGCCCCCTCGAGCCGGCCGCCGCGGCCGGCGAGGTCCGTGCCGAGGGCACCACCGGTGCCTCCGCGGACGAGGTCGCCGAGACCGTGCCCGGCTTCGTCGGCTCGCCCTTCGTCGCAGCAGCCGCCGAGTCGCCGGACTCGCCCCAGCCGCCGACTGCGGAGGACGTCCGCTGGGCGCCGTCGTCCGCGCAGCCCCCGGTGCAGGGCGCCGACGACAACGCGATCCCCGGATTCGTCTCCTCGCCGTTCTCCTCCGCGGCGGCGGACGCCGCGGCCGAGCCCGCATCCGCGGAGCCGGCCGTCGTCGGAACGCCCGCATCCGCCGAGCCGGCGCCCGTCGCCGCGGCGTCCGAGCGTCCCCGGCGGCACGGTCGCCGTGCGAGCGCGGCTCCCGTCGACGGCGGCGAGAACGAGCAGGCGGGCGGGCCGAGCGCCGCGGCCGGGGACGAGTCCGTTCCCGCCGTCGCTCCGGGTGCGGCTCCCGAGGCCGCCCCGGCCGAGGAGCGCCGCGACGATGACGGACCGGACTCCGGGGCCGGCTCGGGCGAGCCGCCGGCGTCCGGCGGCTCCGGTTCCGGCTCTGCTCCCAGCGACGAGTCGACGCCGTCCGAGACCGATCGCTGGAAGCGACCGCGTGGCCGCGACCGCGCGAACGCCCCCAAGCGCATGCTGCGGTTCGCGCCCGTGCTCCTCGTGGGCGCGCTCACCCTCTCCGGCTGCTCGGCGAACTACTGGCCCGAGGCGATCGGCGGCGCCGGCCCCGCGCCCACGCCGTCGGCCACGTCGGTCGTCGACGAGGCGCTCACCCAGGAGGGCGCGCCGCTGCCGGCGGTCACCGAGGAGCAGCTCGGACGCATCCTCGCCGCCGCCGCGAACGTCGCCAAGCAGGCCGACGCGGCGAAGAACGCGAGCTTGCTCGACTCCCGCTTCACCGGCTCCGCGCGCGCCGAGCGCGACGCCAAGTACCGAGCGGCGGCCGTCGACGCCAACCTCCCCGCGCCCGACGCGTTCCCGACCGGATCGGTCGTCTACGCCATCCCGCAGGCGACCGAGGCCTGGCCGCGCACGGTCTTCGCCGTCGTCGAGCCGGGCACGGGCGAGGGCGCGCCCTACGGGGTCATGCTCGAGCAGGCCGACGCCCGCTCCCAGTACAAGGCCTCGTCGCTCGTGCGGCTCGAGGCGAACGCCGCGCTGCCGCAGGCGGCGCCCGTCGCGATCGGCGCGCCGGGACTCGACCAGCTGCCGAAGTCCCTCGTGATCGCGCCCGACCAGCTCGCGGCCGCCTACGGCGACATCATCACGAACGGCGACCAGTCGCAGTACGCCGCCCAGTTCGACCCCGCCACCGACACGCTCCGGAACGCGATCGGCCAGGCCTACCGCGACCAGCAGAACGCGGCGATCGACCAGAAGTCGGCATCCATCGCCTTCTCGAACCGTCCGGCCGACGTGGCGCCCGAGGGGGTCACGGCCCTCGACGGCGGCGCCATCGTCGCCGTGTCGATGGAGGAGCTCGAGACGCTCAAGGCCAAGACGCAGCTCGCCACGATCACGATCACCGGAGCGACGGCCGCGCTCGCCGGCACCGGCACCTCGAACCTGGGGTTCGAGAAGATCTACACCGACCAGCTCCTCTTCTACGTGCCGACGGCCGAGTCCGGCGGCAAGATCCAACTGCTCGGGTTCTCGCAGGCTCTGACGAGCGCCCGTCCGCTCCAAGCCAGTGAGGTGACCTTTGGCTGATCAGCCCTTCAACCCGACGAGCCTGTACGGAGCCGTCGACCTGTCGGCGCTCGCGAACCGCGACGCACGCTCCGCGCCCGGCGCGCAGGGCCGGGCCGGCGCCGGCGCGCCCGGCGACGCATCCGCGGATGCCCCGGGCGGCGCTCCGGCCGGTGCCGGCGCCCCCGACCAGAACGAGCCCGTCGCGACGCTGCCCGACGCCGTCGTCGACGTCGACGAGCGCCTGCTCGACCAGTTCATGCAGCTCTCGCAGTTCCTGCCCGTCTTCGTCGAGATGCACGTCGGCTGGTCCAGCGAGGCGAAGGAGGCCGCGCCGCTGCTCGCGAGCGTCGTGCGGGGGCTCGGCGGCCGTGCCGTGCTCGCCCGCGTCGACCTCGACGCGAATCCCGCGCTCGGCCAGCAGCCGCAGGTCATCGCCGTGCTCGGCGGCCGCCCCCTGCAGCTCTTCTCGGGCAACCCGGGCATCGACCAGATCCGCGCGCTCGTGAACGAGGTCGTGCAGGTCGCCGCGCAGCAGGGCATCGCGGGCCGCGTGGCGATCGAGGGCGTCGACCCGGACGCACCCGTCGTCGAGCCCGAGCCGGAGCTGCCGCCGCTGCACCGCGAGGCGTACGACGCCGTCGAGCGGGGAGACTACCCCGCTGGCATCGCGGCCTTCGAGCGGGCGATCGCCGAGAACCCCGGCGACGACGACGCACGCGCCGGGCTCGCCCAGGTGCAGCTGCTCCATCGCCTGCAGGGGCGCACGCTCGACCAGATCCGCCAGGCGGCCGCGCAGGGCCCCGAGGACCTCGACGCGCAGCTCGCCGTCGCCGACCTCGACCTCTCCGGCGGGCACGTGGAGGACGCCTTCGATCGCCTCCTCACGCTCTTCCCGACGCTCGACGCCGACGGCAAGAAGACCGTCCGAGAGCGCCTGCTCGACCTCTTCCGCATCGTCGGCCCGGCCGACCCCCGAGTCGCCGCCGCCCGCGCGCGCCTCACCAACCTGCTCTACTAGCCGGCATCCGTCCCGCATCCGGATCGGAAATGGCGGGGTTCTGCTCCTTCGGCGGCAACCGAAGGAGCAGACCCCCGCCATTTCGCGATCTCCCGCTCACTCCTCGCGGAGCAGACGGGCCGCCTCGTAGCGGGACGAGGCGCCGAGCTTGAACCGGATGGATGCGACGTAGTTCGCGACCGTCTTGTCGGCGACGCCGAGCCGAGCTGCGATCGTGCGGTTCGTCAGGCCCTCGCGCAGGAGCACGGCGACCGCGCGCTCACGCGCGGTCAGCGGCGCGATGAGCGTCGAGGGCGAGGGGAGGGCGTCGCCGCCCGCTGCGGGCGACGTCCGCGGGAGCGCGACGCCGGAGCCCAGCAGCCGAGCACCCGACGCGACCGCCTCGACGGCGGCGAGGATCTGCTCCGGCGGAGCGTCCTTGAGCACGTAGGCGTCGACGCCGGCTTCGAGCGCGCGCGAGATCGACGCCTCGTCGTCGTGCATCGTGACGACGACGATGCGGATGCCGGGGAGCTCGGCCCGAACGCGCGAGGCGACGGCGGAGCCGTGCAGCTCCGGCAGGCCGAGGTCGAGCAGGACGACGTCCGGTGAGCGCTCGCGGATCGCCTCGATCGCCTCGGCGCCGCTCGTCGCCTCGCCCGCGATCTCGTAGCCCGACGACGACAGCAGGAAGGCCAGCCCGCGGCGGAAGACCGGGTGGTCGTCGACGATGAGGATGCGGGTCACGTCGCACCGCCGGTTCGCCCGTCCCGCCGCCCGGCCGCGCCCTCGGGATCCGCCCGGACCGTCTCCTCGGCGGCGTCCCCGATGCCGCCGAGCGGCGTCCGCACGGGGATCACGGCCGACACGCTCGTTCCCGTCTCCCCGCCGCCGGGTCTCACGATCAGCTCGCCGCCGTGCGCGCGGACGCGCTCGCGCATCGAGCGCAGCCCGAGGCCTGCGCCTTCGCCGCTCGCGCCCGGCGGCGCCTCGACCCAGGCCCCGTCGTCGCTCACGACGATGCGCAGGGCGTCTCGTTCGCACCACAGCGTCACGGTGCAGCGGCGCGCTCCGGCGTGTCGGCGGGCGTTCGTCACGGCCTCCTGCACGACGCGGAGCGCGGCGAGCTCGATCTCGCTCGGCAGGGTCGGCACCGGGGAGCGCTCGACCACGACGATCTCGAAGCCGTCGGTGGAGCGCATCCGCTCGCGCACGATCGCCATGAGCCCTCGGCCCGGCTCCGGGGCGATCTCGAGGCCGTGCGTCATGGCGCGCGCGAGCGCCACCGCCTCGTGGGCGTCGTGGGCGAGCGCCTCGGCGGTCCTCGCCAGCGGGTGCTCCTCGCGGGCGAGGAGACGGGCGAGTCCGGACGCCGTCAGCCCCATGCCGACGAGCGTCGGGGAGAGATCGTCGTGCAGGTCGCGGCGCAGCCTCGCCCGTTCATCCTCGTGGGCGCGCAGGAGGGCCGCGCCGGCACGGGCCGCCTCCGCAGCCGCGGCCGCGCCGTGCAGCGCCGGGGCGGCGCGGTCGGCGAGGGCGTCGACGACGAGGGCGTCGCGGCGCGTCAGCGAGGTCTCGCCGCGGCGGGGTGCGACCTCGATCTCGCCGAGGGCGCGGCCTCCATAGCGGATGGGGGAGCGTCGGGCGGAGCGCCGTGGATCGGCGTCCGCGCCCCCGTCGGGCTCCGTCTCGGCGCCGGGTCCGGCCACGGCATCCGCGAGTCCCTCGCTCGTGACCACGACGCGCTCGCCGCCGGTCGACCGGGCGACGGCGGCGGCGACCGCGCGGGGGACGTCCTCGTCGCCGTCGATCGACGCGAGCCGTTCCGCGAGCATCCGGGCGGCCGCGTCGACCGAGGGGCGGCGGCCGTAGACGACCCGGTCGGCGAGGCGGGCGGCGGCGGGCCAGAGCGGGATCGCGGCGAGCGCCGCGATCGTCGCGCTCCACCACACGGAGGAGCCGCTGAGGGCGTCCACGGCGAGCACGACGAGCGCGAGCGGCGCGGCGGTGGCGACGGCGGCGATGATCGCCCGCAGCGCGTCGTCGACCGGCAGGATGCGCGGGGCGACCAGCCCGATCGTGAGGCACAGCGGGAGCGCGGCGACGACGCCCGAGGCGAGGGCGTCGGCGAGCGGGCCGGCGTCGGCGATCGATCGTCCGCCCGCGCCGAGCACGGCTGCGGCGAGCGCGCCCATGCCGGCGAAGGTCGTGATCGCGCCGAGCAGCGCCCAGCGGGTCCGCTCGCGCTCGTCCGTCGTCAGACGTCGTCGATACCGGTGCACGGCCACCGCGACGAGGAGCGCCTCGCCGCCCTGCACGAGCATCCAGATGGGCGACGAGACGACCTGCGGGCCGACGAGGAGCGGGACGAGACCGAGGAGCGCGTAGAACGCGACGGGCACGGCGAGCGCGCGGTGGGCGAGCCGGCCGTTCGGGTAGGTCGTGAGTACGAGCGCGTATCCGGCGCTGTTGAGCGCGCCGTCGATGGGCGCCGCGGATGCCGTGGGCGACAGGGCGAGCAGGACGGAGCCGAGCAGGAGCAGCGTGCCCAGCGTGGCGAGCCACGGGCGTTCGCCGGGCGCCCGGCGGGCGGTCGAGACGACGACGAGCACGACGGAGACGGCCGCCGCCCCCGCGACGGCCAGCCTCCAGGTCAGCGCGAGCACCTCGATCACGGTGCCGTCGATTCTCCCAGCTGCGCCGTCGAGCGCGGCGTGGCGACGGCCCGGGGGAGGGATTCCGCGCTGCGTCGGCGCGCATCCGAGGCGGGCTCGCTCGCGAGCGCCGTGTTCCGGCCGGCCCGTCGCAGCGCGAGGGCGAGGCAGACGAAGAGCGGCACGCACAGGTACTGCCCCGCGGGCAGCACGAGCCCCGCGGCGGCGACCGCGAAGAGGCATGCCGCGGCGGCGGCGGCCGTGCCCCAGCCGCGGCTCACGAGCGAGCCGTCGAGCGCGAGGCACGTCGTCCAGGCCGCGAGGCCGAGGGCGAAGACGGCGAGTCCCGTGGCGGAGGCGAGGTTGAGGGTCCACAGCGCTGCGGCCTGCGCGCTCGGGTCGTCGGTCGCGAGCGCCAGGTTCGCGCTCATCCAGCTGAACTGGATGCGCGCCTGCACGGCGACGAGCGCGAGGCCGGCCGCCCCGATGACGCCCGCGCTCGTGCCGAACCGCATCCATCGGCTCGGCAGGGAGGCCCTCGCCGCGCTCGCACCGGCATCCGCCGTCGTGCAGACGAGCGCCAGGAAGCCCGCTGCGAGCCCCAGGAACGAGACGAGTCCGATGACGCCCTGCGGCTCGAGCGCGGGGATGTCCGCGGCGCTCGGGGCGTCGGGGAGCGTCCGCGAGTCGAGAAGCACGAGAACGGCGCGCATGGCCGGCAGCGCCAGATAGGCGACCGCGAGCAGCCAGGCGATGCCTGACGCCCTGCGGGATGTCGTGCTCCGGGCGGCGGCGCTCTGCATGCTCATGATCGGAACCTCTCGTCGTGGCCGTCGGCGGGGAGACCCGCCTCGAGGAGAGGACACCTCGAGAGGTTCCCGGGACGCCAGGGCAGTTCCGTCCCGCTCCGAGGAGAACGCCGAAATGGCGGGGTTCGGTGCGTTCGTTCGCGAACGAACGCACCGAACCCCGCCATCTCACGTGGAGGGGACGGCCGAGGCTACTCCTCGATCGTCCACCAGGTCGCGCCGAGCGGCGGCAGGGAGATCGCGATCGACTGCTCGAAGCCGTCGTAGGGGATCGTCTGCGCGGCGCGGGGGCCGACGTTCGTCACGCCCGAGCCGCCGAAGGCCCAGTCGTCGGTGTTGAGCGCCTCGTGCCAGGTGCCGGCGGAGGGGACGCCGATGCGGTAGTCGTGCAGCCCCTGGTTCGAGAAGTTGAACGCCGTGATGACCGAGCGGCCGGCCCGGTCGCGACGCGCGAAGACGACGACGCTGTTCGCGGCGTCGCCGCCGGAGATCCACTGCAGGCCGCTCGGGTCGTTGTCGAGCTCCCACAGCGCCGGCTGCTCGCGGTAGATCGTGTTCAGGCGCGTCACGAGCTTGAGGATGCCGCGGTGCGCCGGGTCGTCGAGCTGCCACCAGTCGAGGCCGCGGGACTCGTTCCACTCGGCCTGCTGCGCGAACTCCTGCCCCATGAACAGCAGCTGCTTGCCCGGATGCCCCCACATGTAGGCGAGGAAGAGGCGCACGTTCGCCAGCTTCTGCCAGTGGTCGCCCGGCATCTTGCCGAACAGCGAGCCCTTGCCGTGCACGACCTCGTCGTGGCTGATGGGCAGCACGTACTGCTCGCTCCACGCGTACACGAACGAGAACATGAGGTCGTTGTGGTGGTAGGAGCGGTGGATGGGATCGCGCTCGATGTAGCGCAGATCGTCGTTCATCCAGCCCATGTTCCACTTGAGCCCGAAGCCGAGCCCGCCCTGGTCGGTCGGCCGCGTGACGCCGTCGAAGCTCGTCGACTCCTCGGCGATCATGATGACGCCCGGGTAGTTCTTGTAGGCGGTCGCGTTCGCCTCCTGCAGGAACGAGATCGCCTCGAGGTACTCGCGGCCGCCGTGGATGTTCGGGATCCACTCGTCGCGCGAGTAGTCGCGGTACAGCATGGAGGCGACGGCGTCGACGCGCAGGCCGTCGATGTGGAACTCCTCGAGCCAGTAGAGCGCGTTGCCGACGAGGAAGTTGCGCACCTGCGAGTCGCCGAAGTTGAAGACGTAGGTGCCCCAGTCCTGCTGGTCGCCCAGACGCGGGTCGCTGTGCTCGTAGAGCGGCTCCCCGTCGAAGCGGGCGAGGCCGAAGGCGTCCTTCGGGAAGTGGCCCGGCACCCAGTCCATGATGACGCCGTACCCGGCGCCGTGCAGGCGGTCGATGAGGTAGCGCAGGTCGTCGGGGGAGCCCATGCGCGAGGTCGGCGCGAAGTAGCCGGTGACCTGGTAGCCCCACGAGGGGCCGTACGGGTGCTCGGCCAGCGGCATGAACTCGACGTGCGTGAAGCCCGTCTCGTCGAGGTACGGAATGAGCTCGTCGGCCAGCTCGCGGTAGGAGAGCCCGGGCTTCCACGAGAGCGCGTGCAGCTCGTAGACGCTCATGGGGCCCTCGTGCGGGTTCGTCTTCGCGCGCCGCTCCATCCACGCGGCATCCTGCCACTCGTGGCCGCGGGGGGCGGCGACGACGGATGCCGTGTGCGGTGGCTTCTCCGCGTGGCGGGCCATCGGGTCGGCCTTGTCGATCCACTCGCCCGAGTTGGTCAGGATCTGGAACTTGTAGGTCTCGTGCGCGCCCACGCCGGGCACGAAGAGCTCCCAGATGCCGCCCGCGTTGAGCCGGCGCATGGCGTGCTGGGCGCCATCCCAGCCGTTGAAGGAGGCGGAGACGCGCACCGCGCGGGCGTGGGGCGCCCACACCGAGAACGAGACGCCGGGCACGGCGGCCTCGGTGCCCCAGTGCTCGCGCACGTGCGCGCCCAGGGCCTCCCAGATGCGCTCGTGACGGCCCTCGCCGAGGAGGTAGACGTCCATGTCCCCGATCGTGGGGAGGAAGCGGTAGGGGTCGTCGCTCAGGTGGGGCACGCCGTCGCCGTAGACCGTCTCGACGCGGTAGTCGTCGAGACCGTGGTCGTGCACGCCCTGCCAGATGCCGGCGCGGAGGTGCTCGAGCGGCACGCGGGCGCCCGTCGAGAGCACGACGGTCACGGTCTGCGCGAGCGGACGGCGCACGCGCACGACGACGCGCTTGCCGCTCGCGCCGCCGGCGAGGTGCTGGCCCAGGATGCCGTGGGGGCCCGAGTGGCGTCCCTCCGCGACGGCGTCGAGCTCGTGGTCGGGGATCGACGGGATCGCCGAGGGGGCGCTCGCGGCTGCCGCGGCTGCGGCGTCGGGGGCCGCGGTGCCGCTCGCCGCGCCGCTCTCGCTGCCGGCCGGGTTCTTCTCGCCGAGGGGGGCGGATCCTTCGCTCGTGGTCATGCGTCCTCTTCCTCGAGGTTCCGGCGCTCGGGCCGGGCGGTGGGGGTGGCGGTGTCGGTGGACGACGGCCGGTGCGGATGCACGATACGGCATCCGCACCGGCCGAGGCCATCGACGGTCGGGGGGACCGGCGACGGCCCGGGCGCGCGGATCAGCGGTGCGCGGGCGCGTCGCCGTCGCGGCGCACGTGCAGCACGTGGACGGGCAGCTCGTGCGGGTCGAAGCGGACGTAGTTCGCCCCGCCCCACGTCCACACGGAGCCGGTGAGCAGCTCCTCGACCGTGAACTCGCTGCCCTGCGGCAGGCCGAACTTCGTCTGGTCGATGAACACCTGCGTCTCGATCGTCTCGTGCGGGTCGAGGCTCACGACGACGATGATCGTGTCGTCCTGGCCGGTCGACGAGTAGCGCGCCTCGATGTGCTTCGAGAAGGCGATGACGCGGTCGCTCGCGGTGTACTGGAGCTCGAAGTTGCGCAGCTGCTGGAGCGCCGGGTGCGCGTGGCGGATGGCGTTGAGCTGCGCGATGTACGGCGCGAGCGAGTGCCCGGACGCCTCCTCGGCGGCCCAGTCGCGGTGCTTGAACTCGTACTTCTCGTTGTCGATGTTCTCCTCGGAGCCCGGGCGGGCGACGTTCTCGATGAGCTCGTAGCCCGCGTACACGCCCCACGTCGGCGAGCCGAACGCGGCGAGGGCCGCGCGGATGACGTAGGCGGGGCGGCCGCCGTGCTGCAGGTACGGCGTCAGGATGTCGTGCGTGTTGACGAAGAAGTTCGGCCGCAGGTAGTCGCTCGTCTCGTGCGACACCTCGGTGAGGTACGACTCGAGCTCCTCCTTCGTGTTCCGCCACGTGAAGTACGTGTACGACTGCGTGAAGCCGGCCTTGGCGAGGGCGCGCATCATCGCGGGACGCGTGAACGCCTCCGAGAGGAAGACGATCTCGGGGTGCTCGAGGTGCACCTCGTGGATGAGCCACTCCCAGAACTGGAGGGGCTTGGTGTGCGGGTTGTCGACGCGGAAGAGCGTGACGCCGTGCGAGATCCAGAGCTTGATCGTCTCCAGCATCTCCGTGTAAGCGCCGGCGCGGTCGTCGTCGAACTGGAGCGGGTAGATGTCCTGGTACTTCTTCGGCGGGTTCTCCGCGTAGGCGATCGTGCCGTCGGGCAGCTGCGTGAACCACTCCGGGTGCTCGGTCACCCACGGGTGGTCGGGCGAGGCCTGCAGCGCGATGTCGATCGCCAGCTCCATGCCGTTGCGGCGCACCTCGGAGACGAAGTAGTCGAAGTCCTCGAAGGTGCCGAGCTCCGGGTGGATGGCCTTGTGGCCGCCCTCGGCCGCGCCGATCGCGTAGGGCGAGCCGGGGTCGCCGGGCTCCGTCGTGAGCGTGTTGTTCTTGCCCTTGCGGTTGGTCGTGCCGATGGGGTGGATCGGCGGGATGTAGAGCACGTCGAAGCCCATGGCCTTGACGCCGGGGAGGCGCTCGGCGGCCGTGCGCAGCGTGCCCGAGGTCCACGTGCCGTCCTCGTGGCGCACGGCGCCCTCGGAGCGGGGGAACAGCTCGTACCAGGCGCCCACGCCGGCGAGCTTGCGCTCGACGAGGATGCGGCGGGTCTCGGAGCGGGTGACGAGGCTGCGCACCGGATGCATCGCGAGCACGCCGAGCACGTCGTCGGCGGTGAGCGAGGCGAGGCGGAAGCTCGCGGAGCGCGACTGGAAGCGGGCGGCCGCCGCGGCGTCCACCAGGATCGCCGCCTGCGGCTTCGAGAGCTCAGGGTTCAGCGCGCCGCGCTCCAGGACGCGGGCGCCGAGCTCGAGCATGACGTCGACGTCGACGCCGGCGGCGATCTTGATCTCGGCATTGTGCCGCCAGGTGCCGTAGTCGTCGCTCCACGCCTCGATGCGCCACTCGGCGGTGCCGACCGCGGTGAGCTGCGCGTGCGTCTGCCAGGAGTCGCTGCCGGGGGCGCCGGGGAGCATCCGCTGGCGGGTCGACTGCCCGTCGGCCTGCGTGAGCACGAGCTCGACGCCGATGCGGTCGTGGCCCTCGCGGAACGAGACGCAGGAGAAGGGCACGACGTCGCCCTCGAAGGAGCGCGTCGGGAAGAGGTTGTCGTCGAGCTGCGGACGGAGCTCGACGATGGGGATGCGGCCGTAGACGGGCCGGTAGCCGGAGCCGGGGAAGTCGGCGTCGGCGCCGGCGACCGTCGCCGGCTCGCTCGTCTTCGCGGCGGCAGCCGCCTTCTTGCGGGTCGGGGCCTTCTTGGGCTTCGCCACGGTCGCCTCCTTCTCGGCTGCCGCGCTGGTCTTCGCGGCCGATGCTCGGCTGGTCCTCTTGGCGGCGGGCGCCGCGGCGGGAGCGGCCTCCGTCGTCTCCGTCGACGCGACCGCGTCGTCCGCGGCCGCCTTCGCCGCCGCGGCCTTGGCGGCGGCGGACGTCCTGGTGGATGCGGCGCGGGCGCGCGTCGCCGGCTTCGGCGCGTCCGCTGCTGCGGCGGCCGAGGCCGGAGCGTCGGCCTTCGCCGCCGTCGTGCGCGCGCGAGTCGCGCGGGCGGGGCGGGGCGTCCCGCTTGCGGGAGCCGGTGCCGTCGGGTCGGCGTCGGGCGTCGGGGTTGCTGCGGAGCGTGATGTCGTGGCCACAAGGCGACGGTACCAACCCGCGGAGACGAGGGGGAGTCCGCTGCGCCGGATGCCCGGACCGCCTTCGCGACTGTCCGGATGGGCGAGGGGGAAGGGCCGGAACACGCGCCGATTCGACGCCCCGCCGCCCGCCCGGGGCGGCCCGTCACACGCCGTCGCAACGAAAGGCGGGTCGGGCGTGTCGCGAGCGCTGAACGGGGTCAGCCCACCGGCACGTAGACGCGTACGCTCGGGCCCTCGACGACGAGCCGCTCGCCGGGCCGCACCCGGCGGACGGCGTCGCCTCCGGCATCCGCCGGGCTCAGCGAGCCGAGGTCGTCGAGCGCCGAGTCCCAGACGAGCCCGTAGGCGCGGATGCCGGCGGTGTCCGGCAGCCGCACCACCGCGTCGTCCTCCGAGCCGTGCACGACGACCAGCACGCGATCCAGTTCCGGCGCCTCGCGCAGCGGCGACGGGTCGTCGCCCCACAGCAGCTCGGCCGCGGCGGCCGCGGCGGCGGCCTCGGCCTCGTCGCGCAGGAACGCCTCGTCGCGGACCTCCCCGTCGCCGGACGGGAAGACGGCCCGCGCCCGCGGGAGCCCGACCTCGTCGGCATCCGCCGCGATCGCCTCGAGCAGCACCTGCAGGGTGCGCGTCGACGGCGACCCCCACGCGTCCTCCGGCATGAGCCGACCCAGCGCGTCGAACCAGGTCTTGCGGGTCGTGCCCGCGACGATCTCCTGGCCGTGGTTGTAGCCGCGCGGGCGGAGCGCGACGTGCTCGCGGCGCAGGCGGGCCAGCAGGGCGACGTGATCGCGCTGGGCGCGCTGCTCGGCGGTCCACTCCCACGACATCCAGGTGAGCTCGTTGCTCTGGTTGTAGGCGTTGTTGTTGCCGCGCTGCGTGCGCGCCACCTCGTCGCCCATCGTCAGCATCGGCACGCCGGCGCTCAGCAGCAACGAGCCGAGCATCGCCCGCATCACGAGCCGCCGATCGCGGGAGACGCGCTCCCGGCGCAGCTCGTCGACCCGGCCGTCGTCGACCGATCCCTCGACGCCGAAGTTGAACGAGTGGTTGTCGTTCGCGCCGTCGTTGCCCAGCTCGCCGTTGAGCAGGTTGTGCTTGCGGTTGTAGGAGACGAGGTCGTGCAGCGTGAAGCCGTCGTGCGCCGTCACGAAGTTGACGGAGGCGAGGGGGCCGCGGGAGTCGGTGAAGAGGTTCGACGATCCGGCGAAGGCGGTCGTGAACGGTGCGATGCCCGTCGGGTGGCCGCCGTGGGCGCGCGAGTGGGCGAGGTCGCTCACCCAGAAGTCCCGCATCCGGTCCCGGAACTGGTCGTTCCACTCCGACCAGCCGTCGGCGAAGTTGCCCGTCTGCCAGCCGCCCATGCCGACGTCCCACGGCTCGGCGATGATCTTGACGCCCTCCAGCCGCTCGTCGGCCGCGATGGCCTGCAGGAGCTCGTGGTGCCCCCGGAACTCGTGTGCGTTGTCCCGGCCGAGCGTCGCCGCGAGGTCGAACCGGAACCCGTCGACCTGGAACTCGTTCGCCCAGTGCGCGAGCGAGTCGAGCACGAAGTGGCGCGTCGCGGCGTGCGAGGTGTCGATGGCGTTGCCGCAGCCCGTGACGTCGACGTAGTCGCCCGAGTGCGTGTGCCGGTAGTAGCTCGCGTTGTCGAGGCCGCGCAGGCTGGAGGTGTCGCCGTCGACGCCCCCCTCGACGGTGTGGTTGTAGACGACGTCGAGGTACACCTCGATGCCCGCGAGGTGCAGGTGCTTGACCATGCCCTTGAACTCGCGGGCGATCGCCTCGTGGCCGGCCTCGCGCGCGGCCCGCGAGGCGTAGGCGGCGTGGGGGGCGAAGAAGGAGACGCTGCTGTAGCCCCAGTAGCTGTCGAGCTCGCGCTCGCGGAGGAAGGGCTCGGTGTCGAAGGCGTGCACGGGCAGCAGCTCGATCGCGGTGACGCCCAGCGAGGCGAGGTGGGCGATCGTCGCCTCGTGCGCGAGGCCCGCGTAGGTGCCGCGAAGCTCCTCGGGCACGTCGGGCAGGAGCTTCGTGAGGCCGACGACGTGCGCCTCGTAGACGACGACGTCGCGCAGGTCGCGGCGCGGATGCGTGCCGGCGCCCCAGTCGAAGGGCTCGTCGGCGACCACGACGGAGCACCAGCGGCCGTGCGGGGCACGGCCGTCGGCATCCTCGCCCGCGGGCTCGTCGTCGGGGTCGGGGTGGATGCGCTCGACGGCGCGGCCGTACGGGTCGACGAGCAGCGCCGAGGGGTCGTAGCGATGCGCGGGGCCCGTGGGGCCGTCCGCCGTGATCGCGTAGCGGGTGCCGGGCACGAGGCCCGGGACGGTCGCCGACCACACGTAGTGGTCGCCCGTCGTGAGCGGGGTGCGGCTGACGACCCGTCCGCGGTCGTCGAGGATGCAGGCGGTGAGCGCCGTCGCGTGACGCGACCAGACGCGCAGGCAGGGGCCCGCGGGCGTCGTCTGGACGCCGAGGCTCGGGTGCGGCGGGGGGAGTGCCATGAGAACCAGGACCTCCTCTTCGAGTGCGCGCGGGCGGACGCGGCGCGCGAGCGCGTGCACGACGGTGGGGGCGGCCTCGTGGAACCGTGCCGTGCGAGCGGACAGTCTAGGGGAGAGGTCGTGACCGCGGCACCGTCCCGCCCGTCCGCACGGGGCTCCGCGGCGGGCCGCCCGGACGGAGCCGGAGCGCCCGTTCGCGGCGCGCTCCATTGAAAACCTGAGGTCGTTCGCTTTATTCTGCCGCGGTGAGCAATGACGCCGCCCAGTCCTCAGCCCCCATCGACACGCGCTACCGCGACGCCGCCCTCCCCGTGGAGGAGCGCGTCGAGATCCTCCTCGGCCAGATGACCGTGGCCGAGAAGGCCGGTCTCTTCTTCCACACCATGATCACGATGGGCGAGAACGGCGAGCTCGCCGACGCCGACGAGGCCTTCTCGCTCCCGTCCAACCGCGAGTACGTGCTCGACCGCCGGATGACGCACTTCAACCTCCTCTCCGTGGCGACGAAGGCGAGCGACATCGCCGCCTGGCACAACCGCCTGCAGGAGCTCGCGGCCTCGACGCGGCTCGGCATCCCCGTCACGATCTCGACCGACCCGCGCCACTCGTTCAGCGAGAACCCCGGCGCGGCGCTCTTCGCCGGCACGTTCTCGCAGTGGCCCGAGCCCCTCGGGCTGGCGGCGACGCACGACGCCGAGCTCGTCGAGCGCTTCGGCGACATCGCGCGGCGGGAGTACACGGCCGTCGGCATCCGCGTCGCCCTGCACCCGCAGGTCGACCTCGCGACCGAGCCCCGCTGGGCGCGCCAGCTGCAGACCTTCGGCGAGGACGCCGACCTCTCGGGCGAGCTCGGCGCCGCCTACGTACGCGGATTCCAGGGCGAGTCGTTCGGCCCCGGCTCGGTGTCGACCATGACGAAGCACTTCCCCGGCGGCGGCCCGCAGAAGGACGGCGAGGACCCGCACTTCGCGTACGGCCGCGAGCAGGTCTACCCCGGCGACAACTTCGAGCACCACCTGAAGCCCTTCGAGGGGATCTTCGCGGCGGGCGGACGCCAGATCATGCCGTACTACGGCATGCCGATCGACACGGAGTACGAGGAGGTCGGCTTCGCGTTCAACAAGCAGGTCATCACGGGACTGCTGCGCGAGCGCTTCGGCTTCGACGGCATCGTGTGCAGCGACTGGGGCCTCGTGACCGACCAGTCGATCATGGGCACGCCGTTCCCCGCCCGCGCCTGGGGCGCCGAGCACCTGACGCCCGAGGAGCGGATGCTCAAGATCCTCGACGCGGGCGTCGACCAGTTCGGCGGCGAGTCCTGCGTCGACCTGCTCATCGGGCTCGTCGAGGCGGGCCGCGTCTCCGAGGAGCGTCTCGACGTCTCGGCGCGCCGCCTGCTGCGCGAGAAGTTCGAGCTCGGCCTGTTCGAGAACCCGTACGTCGACGTCGACGCGGCTGACGCCGTGGTGGGCTCCGCGGAGTTCCGAGCGGCGGGCCTGGAGGCGCAGCGCGCCTCCATCGCCGTGCTCTCGAACGACGGCGTGCTGCCGCTGCGGCCGGGCCTCAAGCTCTACGTCGAGGGCGGCGACGTGCAGTCGGCCGCGGCCTACGGCGAGATCGTGGCGACGCCCGAGGAGGCCGACGTCGCGCTCCTGCGCGTCCAGGCCCCGTACGACGTGCGGGACACGCCCTTCGAGAACTTCTTCCACGCGGGCTCGCTCGACTTCCCCGCCGAGACGCTCGCGCACATCGCGGACGTCTCCTCGCGCGTGCCGACCGTGGTGGACGTCTTCCTCGACCGGCCGGCGATCCTCGAGCCCGTCGTGTCGTCGACGGCTGCGGTCGTCGCGAACTGGGGCGCGAGCACGGCCGCCCTGCTCGACGTGCTCACGGGCGCCTCGCCGGCGCGCGGCCGGCTGCCCTTCGACGTCCCCCGCTCGACGGCCGCGGTGCTCGCGTCGCGCTCCGACGTGCCGTTCGACACGGAGGACCCGCTCTTCCGCTTCGGCCACGGGCTGACGCTGTCGGCTCCGGGGGAGTAGGCGAGGTTCGGTTCGGCCTCGGCTTGCGCGCGAGTGCGGCGGCGCGGAGGAAAGGGGAGGCGGGCGGCGCGCGGCGACGTAGAGTGTCGTCCCGTGCCGGGCACACGCCCGGTGCGGGCGGGCGCACGATGCCGCCGCCCCTCGAACCATCCCATCGACGCGGGAGGCGCTCGACGACATGCCCGTCTACCTCGACCACGCGGCGACGACGCCCATGCTGCCGGAGGCGCGCGACGCGTACGTCGAGGCGTTGGCGCACGTCGGCAACCCATCCTCGATCCACGGCCACGGGCAGGCCGCCCGCCGCCGGCTCGAGGACGCCCGCGCGGCGGTCGCGGCATCCCTCGACTGCGATCCCATCGAGGTGATCTGGACCTCCGGCGGCACCGAGGCGATCAACCTCGCGATCAAGGGCCTCTTCTGGGCGGCCCGGGCGGCCGACCCGGCCCGCATCCGCATCGTCGTGCCCGAGGGGGAGCACCACGCGACCGTGGATGCCGTCGCCTGGCTCGAGCGGCATGAGGGCGCGGTCGTCTCGCGCGTCCCGCTCGACGTGCTCGGCGTCGTCGACGCCGTCGCGTTCGAGCGCGAGCTGGATCGCGAGCCCGCGTCGATCGCGCTGGCGACGCTGCTGCTCGCGAACAACGAGGTCGGCGCCGTGCAGCCCGTGCGGCGGATCGTGCGCGCGGCGCACGCGCGTGGCGTCCCCGTGCACGTGGACGCCGTCGCCGCGTACGGGCACCTGCCGGTGTCGGTGCGCCAGCTCGGCGCCGACGCCCTGAGCGTCTCGGCGCACAAGATCGGCGGCCCGGTCGGCGTCGGCGCGCTCGCGCTCGCGCGCACCGCGACGGTCGAGCCGCTCGCGCACGGCGGCGGGCAGCAGCGCGGCATCCGCTCGGGCACGCAGGACGTCGCCGCCGCCTCGGGCTTCGCCGCCGCCGCGCGCGTCGCCACGGCCGATCCCGCCGGCGAGGCCGCCCGGCTTGACGCGCTGTGCGCGCGGCTCGCCGACGGCATCCGCGATCTCGTCCCCGGCGCGGTCGTGCGCGGGCCGGCGCTCGACGCCCGGCTCGACGACGACGGCACGGAGGTGCGCGCCCGTGTCCCCGGGAACGTGCACGCCACGTTCGAGGGCTGCCAGGGCGACTCGCTCCTCTTCCTGCTCGACCTGGCCGGCGTCTCGGTCTCGACCGGTTCGGCCTGCCAGGCGGGCATCCCGGAGCCCTCGCACGTGCTCCTCGCGATGGGGCTCTCCGACGAGTCGGCGCGGGGCGCGCTGCGCTTCACGCTCGGCCGTTCGTCGACGGACGGCGACGTGGATGCGGTGCTCGCCGCCCTGCCCGACGCCGTGGCCCGCGCCCGCAGGGCCGGCTATTCGGAGCGGTCGGTGCGGTAGATCGTTCCCGCAGGATGACGGGTTCTGCACCTCCCGACCCGGTCGGGAGGTGCAGAACCCATCACGCTGTTCGGGCACGCGCTACTTGGCGCGCACGGACTCCTGGTAGCCGCTCGACACGAGGGAGCCGCCGCGCACGGTGAAGTCGGCGGAGGCGAGCTTCTCCTGGGTCGTGCCCCAGGGGCCGTCCCAGGTGACGTGGAGGACGCCGTTCGAGATGCTGAGCGTGTCGGCCCACGCGCGGATCGTGCCCGAGAGGTCGCCGAGGTTCTGCATGCCGACGAGCTCGAGGTCGCCGGACGCCGTCGGCGTGTACACGAGCACCGACGCGGGCTTCGTCTCGCCGCCGATCTCGCACCATGCGGCCACCGCGATCTCGGGGACGCCGTCGCCGGTCAGGTCGCCCGTCGCCGCGAAGCGGTCGATGCCGTCCTGGTTCACGCGGGAGCCGTCGGGGTTCGCGATGTGCAGTCCTGCGCGCGATCCGCCCGGGCTCGAACCCGTGTCCACGCCGTTCGCGAACGTTCCCGCCGCGTGCTGGCACATGGCGGGCGCGGGCGCCGAGTAGACCGCGTTCACGAGCGAGGCGCGCGTGACGGTGGGCGCGACAGGGCTCGAGGATGCCGAGGGCGACGCGCTCGGCGACTGCAGGGGCCTCGTGCCGTCGGAGCGCGGCTCGCTGCCGGCGACGGCGGCTCCCGCGTCGTCGGTCGCGGCGACCGGGGGCGCGCCCGCGGACGAGTCCCGCGGACCCCACCAGCCGGCGACGAAGCCCATCGCGACGATGATCGCGGCGACCGCGACCCCGCCGAGCACGGCGAAGGCGGCCGCGAGGCGGCCGTTGCGGCGACGTCCGTCGTCCGTCACGGGCGCGCCGAGCGGCGACGGGGGCGGGGCGACGGGCGGCACGGTCGCGCCGGCCTGCGCCCACGGCTGAGCGGCTGCGGCATCGGGTGCGGGCGTCGAAAGCGCCTCCTGGAACGCGGGTGCTGCTCCGGTCTGCGCAACGGCGGTCGTCGCGCCCGTGATCGGCTCGGAGATCGCCTCGACGATGTGCCAGGGATCGGCGGCGGAGTCCGCCTGCGCGCGGGCGCCGTCTCGCGGCGCGGCTGCGGAGACGTTCGAGGGGGAGGCCGGCGTCGCCGCCGATGCCCCTCCGATCGAGACCGCCGGGGCGCCCGTGTCGTGGCGGGGGGTGCGAGCGTCGGCGGTCGGCGGGCGCCAGGCGGGCGTCGCCGAGGCCGCCGTCCCGCGTGCGGCCGAGCCCGGAAGCCACGGAGCGGTCGGCGCATCGCGCGTGAGACCGTCCGCGTCGTCGGATCGCGATCCTCGGCCCTCGTCGTCGTGTGCCATGCATTGCCTCCTGCCCGCATCGATCGTAGCCGCGGGACGGCGCCCCCGGGCGCGTTCTGGGCGGTCGGTGCTCGGGGCGGCGGGCGGCGAACGGGCCCGGACGCCGAGGAGGATCGGCATCCGGGCCCGTCATGCGCGGCGCTCAGCCGCTGCGCACCCGTGCGGGCGCAGCCGGGGTTCCCGTCCGGCGCCGCGCGTCCGTCCGGATCAGGATGCGGGAGTCGGGGCCGGCTGCACGGTCGCCGCGGCGACGGCGGCCTTCTCCCGTTCGGTCTGCTGCACGTCCTCGAGCTCGTCCAGGGTGTGCCTGCTCGTCTCCTTGCCCGTCAGCCCGAGCACGAACGCGATGACGGCGAACACGAGCGCGAGGCTGGCCGGACCGACCCAGCCCGTGAGGTCGGCGCCCGCGAGCGCGGTCGAGAGGACGGGTGCGACGCCGCCCGAGATGGCGAAGCCGATCTGCGTCCCCACGGTGAGTCCCGAGGCGCGCACGCGGGTGGGGAACATCTCGGCGAAGAACGACGGCCAGACGGCGTTCGCCATCATGTAGAGCACGCTGAAGTTGAGGATGCCGAACGCGAAGATCAGCGGCCAGCTGCCGATCGAGATCGACCACAGGTAGGGGAACATCGTGATGCCGGCCCCCGCCGTTCCGATCAGGAACATCGGCTTGCGGCCGATTCTGTCCCCGAGGAGTCCGAACAGGGGCAGGGTCAGGAGGCCGACGACGGACGCCGCGGTCTGGACGATGAGCATCGTCGGCTTGTCCAGCTTGTACCCGGAGGTCGCGAAGGCCAGGGAGAAGGTCTGCATGATGTAGCTCGTCCCCGCGATGAGCGCGCAGCCCGCGACCCGCACGATGGAGAACCAGTGGAAGCGCAGCGCCTGGCGGAGCGGCGCGATCTGCACCTTGATGGCCTGGGTCTCGATGAACGCGGGCGGCTCCTCCATCCGGCGTCGGATGATGTACGCGACGACGACCACGACGGCGGAGATCAGGAACGGGACGCGCCACGCCCAGCCGAGCATCTGGTCTTCGGGAAGGGACGAGACGCCGAGGAAGACGAGCGTCGCGAGCAGCCCGCCGCTGCCGGCGCCCAGCGTCGTGAAGCTCGTGACGAACGCCCGACGCTTCTCGGGCGCGTGCTCCAGGCTCATCGTGATCGAGCTGCCCTGCTCGCCGGAGAGGCACAGCCCCTGGACGATGCGGATGACGACCAGCAGGATCGGGGCGAGGGCGCCGACCTGGGAGTAGGTGGGCAGGCAGCCGATGAGGAAGGTGCAGCCGCCGATGCCGAAGAGGGTCAGCATCATCACGAACTTGCGGCCGTACCTGTCGGCGATCGGGCCGAGGATGAGCGCGCCGAGCGGTCGCACCACGTAGCCGACGGCGAGCGTCAGCATGGCGAGCATCGTGCTGATGCCCGTGGGGAGCTCGGGTGAGAAGAAGAGCACGTTCAGCACGAGCGCCGACGAGACGCCGTACACCGCGAAGTCGTAGTACTCGAGCGTGGTGCCGATCCAGGAGGCGATCGCCGCCTTGACCGGGGTTTTCCTAGGTGTCGCGCGCTCAGGCATGGGGTCTCCGTCCAGGCATGGGTTCACTCCGTCGACGTTGATGAAGTAAATCAGAATGAGGTTTCAAGTGAGAATAGAGTCTCATTTCTTCTCCGTCAAGGCTCGCTTCATGCGCTCGGCATCGTTGATCGTGCGGAAACGCCTCCGGGCGTCCGGGAGGTCCGCGGTCGCGGGCCGACGGAACGCGCATCCGTTGCGCCCGTCGCGATCATGCGGCCGCTCGCGCCTCCGATGTCGGAGGTCCGGCATATCGTGGGCGCCATGGCGATGATGGGCATGGGCGCGGGGCGCCCGACGGGCGGCGGCCGCACGCGCGACGAGAGCGTGATCCGCGCGACGAACGCCCAGGCGCCCGCGATCGCCGACCTGTGGCGCCGCATCGGCCTGCTCTTCAGGCCCTACCGGGCGTCCATCGCGACGGCCCTCGCGCTCGTGCTCGTGACCGCCGGCCTGTCGGTCGTGCCGCCGCTGCTCACCCAGCGCGCGTTCGACGACGGGCTCTTCCCGGCATCCGGCGCCCCGGACCTGCCCGTGCTGCTGCAGACGGTCGGGCTCATGGCCGGGCTGTGGGTCGCCTCGAACGCGCTCGGCGTGTGGCAGAGCTACCTGACCACGCGCGTGGGCAACAGCGTCATGGGCGACCTGCGCGTGCGCCTCTTCGAGCACCTGCAGCGCATGGAGCTCGCCTTCTTCACCCGTACCAAGACGGGCGTCATCCAGTCGCGGCTGCAGAACGACGTCGGCGGCGTCGCCTCCGCCCTCCAGTCGGTCATCACGAGCGTCGTCGGCAACACCGTGACCGTCGTCGCCGCGGTCGTCGCGCTCGTGCTGCTCTCCTGGCAGCTGGCGATCGCGGCGCTCGTCATCATGCCGCTGCTCGTGCTCGTGCAGCGTCGCGTCGGCCAGGTGCGGGCGCGCATCGCCACGCAGACGCAGGAGTCGCTGAGCGACATGACGGCCATGACGCAGGAGTCGCTCGGCGTCTCCGGCATCCTGCTCGCGAAGTCGTTCGGCATGCAGCAGACCGAGGGGGCCCGCTACCGCGCCGCGAACGACCGGCAGGTCGGGCTGCAGGTGCGGCAGGCGATGAGCGGCCAGTGGTTCTTCGCCATCGTGTCGATCGTGTTCCAGATCGTGCCGCTGGTCATCTACGTGCTCGCCGCGCTCTTCATCATCGGCGGCGACGCGGGCATCACGGCCGGCACGATCGTCGCCTTCACCACCGTGCAGGCGCGGCTGACGATGCCGCTCATCGCGCTCATGCGGGTGGGCCTCGAGGTGCAGACCTCCCGTGCGCTCTTCGCCCGCATCTTCGAGTACCTCGACCTCGTGCCCGCGATCGAGGACGCCCCCGACGCCCGCCCCGTGGACCGCTCGAGGCTCGGCGAGATCGAGTTCGACGACGTCTCGTTCCGCTACCCCGACGCCGACGCGAGCGCCCGCCCGACGCTCGACGGCGTCTCCTTCCGCATCCGGCCCGGGGAGTTCGCGGCCTTCGTCGGGCCGTCGGGCGCGGGCAAGACGACCATCGGCTACCTCGTGCCGCGCCTCTACGAGGCATCCGGCGGCGCGGTGCGCTTCGCCGGCGACGACGTGCGCGAGCTGCAGGGGGAGGACCTCGTCTCCTGCATCGGCATCGTCAGCCAGGAGAGCTACCTCATGCACGCCACGATCGCCGAGAACCTGCGCTATGCGAGGCCCGACGCGACGGATGCCGAGCTCGAGGCCGCGTGCCGCGAGGCGAACATCCACGACACGATCACGAGCTTCGCCGACGGCTACGACACGGTGGTCGGCGAGCGCGGCTACCGGCTCTCCGGGGGTGAGAAGCAGCGCATCGCGATCGCCCGCGTGCTGCTGAAGGACCCGTCCGTGCTCGTGCTCGACGAGGCGACGAGCGCGCTCGACACGCTGTCCGAGCGGCACGTGCAGCGGGCGCTCGACGCCGCGTCGGCGGGCCGCACCACCATCGCGATCGCCCACCGGCTGTCGACCGTGCGGCACGCCGACGTCATCCACGTCGTCGAGGCCGGGCGCATCGTGGAGCGCGGCACGCACGCTGAACTGCTCGCCCTCGACGGCCTCTACGCGCGGCTCCACGCCGAGCAGAACATGGTGGCGGCATCCGATGCCTGAGCCCGGCGCCCGGCTCTCCCCGGGGCTCGCCCGACCGGAAACGCGCGGAAACGTCGCCGATCTTGTCGGGTGAGCAGGCTGACGTTTCGCTCTCCCGACCAGAAATGCGCTCAGTCGCCACCGATCTTGTCGGGTGAGCAGGGCGCCGCATGCTCGGTCACAAGACATCGATGCCCATCTCATGGTCTCGGCCCTTCTGCGCGTTGCAGAAGGGCCGAGACCCGGAAATGGACGGAGGCTGGTCGCGGCTACTTGAAGCGGAAGCTCGCCGTGTGCACCGTGCCGTCCGAGAGCGCGACGTTCAGCGTGCGGCAGCTGCCCGCCCAGGCCTTGTCGGTCTTCCAGACGTAGGTGTAGGTGTCGGTCGCGGCGTCGTAGGTGAGGCCGCTGTTGCTCGTGGTCGTCGTCTCGATCGGCTGCACCGCGCCGCCGTCGCAGGCGGTCTGCACCGACGAGGGCGAGCCGCCGGCGAGGATGCCGAGGCCGCGGTCCCCGCCGAGCGAGAACTTGACGGGGATGCTGCGTCCGGCGTTGACCTGGTTCACGGCGGGCGTAGCGGCGATCGGCGAGAAGAAGCCGGTGAAGGGGAACGCGGGCTGGCCGATGACGGTCGTCGCGGAATCCGAGTAGGTGACGGTGCCCGGGTCGTTCGGGGCGGTGACGGTCGTGGTGACCTCGCCCGCGGTCGCGGGGAGGATCGTGACCTCGATCGTCACCGGGGTTCCAGCCGCCATCAGATTCCAGCAGTTCGCCGTTCCTGCCGGGAGCTCGCACGCCCAGATGGGGGAGAGCGCGTGGGCGTCGACGATCGTCGCGCCGGCGCCTGCGACGGAGACGAACGCCTGGATGGAGAGGTCTCGCCACTCGAGGGCGTCGTTGGGAATGGTCACCGTGGCCGTGAAGGGCTCACCCACGGGCAGCGGCCCGCTCGGGGCGCTGATCTGGACGTGCGCGTCGGCCTGGGCGGGTGCGGCGAGGGCGACGGCGCCGGTCGCCGCGAGCAGGAGGGCGCCGGTGAGCGCCGTCAGGCGGCGCCCGATGCGCCGTCCGGAGGTGAGCTGGGGCATTCGATTCCTTTTCAGCCGTCGCGATGCGCTCGCGGAAACGACGAGACGGTCGGCGTCGATGCCGACTCGTCCTGCCCCCGTGAGTCATCCGCATGCCGTGCGTGGGGGTCGATCGTCCCATGTCGGCGGAGACGGCGCGCGCATTACTCCAGGATCTGGATGCATACAGATGTCCCGCTCCCCGAACTCGGGGCAAGAGTGGCTGATAAGGCGCGCTCATCAGGCATTCATGCGAGGTCGGCGGGGATCGGCGGCACGGCGCGCCTCCGCGGCGTGCGCTACGACGAGGGCGTGAACCGCGCCTCGCCCCACTGGGCGATGGCGTCGACCTGCTGGCCGTTGCCGCCGGAGGAGACGGCGACGAGACGGATGCGGGAGGCGCCCTTGATCTTGACGTCGAGGTCCTCGACCTTGCCGGGCTTGACGGTCGTGTGCGCGAGCTGCTGGCCCGAGGAGGCGTCGTAGACGTCGAACACGAGGGACGTCGTCGCGGCGCTCGAGGCGTCGTCCGCGCCGACGCGGGCAGCGAAGCGGGTCGCGGAGGAAGGGACGTCGAAGGCGATGCTCGCCGCCGACTTCGCCGAGGTGAGCCGGCAGCCGAGTCCGTAGGCGAAGCGCTCGCCGTCGATCGTCGGCGTCGTGTCGATGAAGGTGCTCCTGACGGTCGACGTCGTCGCGGCATCCGGGTTCGCACCGGTCATGCCGTTGCCCGTGCCGAGCGCGTCCGGCGCACCGGGCGAGGCGCTCCCGCGGTTGCCGTGCTGGTCGTCGCCCTTCCCGTCGTTCCCCTTGCCGTCGTCGTTCGAGCCCGATGTCGAGCCCGGCACCGATCCGGAGGGCGCGTCGCACTGCGGATCGCCGACGGCCGAGGCGATGGACAGCGCGCCGGGCGGCAGGGCGGACGCGCTCGCGGACGCGGTGGGGGACGCGCCGGGGGAGGCGGTCGTCGGGTTCGCGGTCGGCGCGGTCGTGGTCGGGGCGGCGGGCTCGGCGCCGAAGCTCGACGAGATGGACGCGGAGATGCCCCACACGGCGGCGGCGATCATGACGACGGCTGCGACGACGCCCACGGCGATGAGCACCTTGCCGCCTCGGCTGACGCTTCGGCGACCGGGCGCGCGACCGTCCGGCATCCACTCCTGCGAGGATGCGGCGGCGGGGCGGCCAGGGCCGCCGGGACCGGCGAAGGGCGTCGTGTTCGCGTTCGCGAAGGGATGCTGCCGCCCGTCGGCGAAGGCCTCGGTCGGCTGCCCGGGGAAGACCGCGGTGGACGGATCGGCCCACGGCGAGGGGCCGTTCGCGGTCGTGGCGTCGTACCCGCCGCCGTGCTGCGCCGTCGGCTGGGCGTAGCCCGGCTGCGGCCCCGCCGCGGCCGGCGCGGCGAACGCCTGCTGCTGCTGGGACTGCTGGGGATGCCCGTACGCCTCCTGCGGGAGGGCGGCATCAGTCGATCGGAACGGCTGCTCGGGTCGGGCTTCCGCCCACCCCGGCGGCTCGGCGTTCGGCAGATCCTGTCGGACGGGCGGGACGGGCTGATCGAAGGGCGCTCGCTGCGCGGCCCTGTCGGGCGCGCCCTGCTGCGGGGCGAAGGGGTTCCAGCCCGGCGCGGCCGGCTCGGGCGCGGGGGCGCCCTCGTGCGGGCTCCGCTGCTCGGCGGCGCGGTCGGGCTCCGCCGCGGGCGCCTGCTGCGCCGACGGCTCGACGCGAGGCGGCTCGTGCTGACGGGATCCGCCGCCGAACGGGTTCCCGGCGGGGTCGGCGCTCGCATCCGGAGCGGCCGCGTCGTCGCGCCGGTCGCGGTCGCCGTTCGAGGTCGGGCCCTCGTGCTGCGGGCCGTCCGAGCGCTCGGGGGAGAACGGCCTCGGCGAGGGCTCGAAGCTCTCGAACAGGGGTCCGTCGCGGCGGGCGTCGAGCTCGCTCGGCGTCCAGGCGCGCTCGGCCGAGGTGGGCGAGATCGGGCCGGGGGCCGCGGTGACGTGGGCCGGATCGGGGGCGGGGAGGGGAACGCCGGGGGCGGCCGCGCCGAGCGCGAGCGCGCCGGCCGCGGCCGCGCCGGCGCCGACCGCCGCGGCGCCACCGGCGCCGTGCTCCGCATCCGGCCCGCGCGCGTTTCGCTCATCGCCGTGCGCGTCGCCGCCGTCCGCCGTCGTCTGCTGCGCGCGGCCCGGCGCCGTGGCCGTGTACGCCCCGCCCGACCGTGCGCAGTCGGCGAAGGCCGCCGCGAGCTCGTCGGTCGAGGGCAGCCGATCGGGGCCGCCGAAGAGGCAGCGGCGCAGGAAGTCGGCGAGCACCGGCTCGATGTCCGAGAGCCGTCGCCAGGCGGCGTCGATGCGCGAGGCGGCGTCGGGCTCGTCGACGAGCTTGCCGCGGGCCATGGGCTTCGTGCCCGTCATCGCCTCGAAGGCCGTGAACGCGAGCGCCCACACGTCGGCGCCGAACGAGGGGACGTGCGAGCCGTCGGCGGCCTGCTCGACGACCCAGGGCGCCAGGTAGTCGATCGTGCCGACGAGCTGGGTGAACCGCGCGGTCGTCACGTCGAGCGATTCCGTGGCGTCGTCTCCCTGACCGCGGCGGAGCGTGCCGAAGTCGGTGAGGCGCATGAGCGGCAGGCCCGCTCTGGCGAGGCGGCGCGCGCCGTAGCCGAACTCGTGCGTCTGCTCCTTCGTGAGGCGCATGAGCACGAGGTTG
>Ga0153917_1000265_pt1 | contig 41528 bp, 42 predicted proteins | sample TSFL001MetaG_FD_104695 | JGI IMG/M metagenome (GOLD analysis project Ga0153917, IMG submission 104695) | Attine ant fungus gardens microbial communities from Florida, USA - TSFL001 MetaG | ecosystem: Host-associated > Fungi > Mycelium > Unclassified | place: USA: Florida, Paynes Creek Historic... | reverse complement strand
CCATCCAAGGCGTCAGGATGAGTACTGTGTCGGGTACTGAAGATATCGCCTTCAATCAGCCAGATGACGCGCCTGAAATTCATGCCCATCTTGCCGGCTCGATTGATGTACCTCGAATCAAGGACTGATGCAGCAAAATCCGCCGCAGTCAGGCGCTCCACCACCAGGTCCGCGCTGAGCACATACGTTCCAGTCTCAAGGTTCCCAATTTCGACCTCGGCTCCAAGCTCTCTTAGAGCCTCCGGGATCCGGCTGCTCAACTCCCGCGCATCTACAAATAACTTGACCATTTCAGTTCCTGGTCCTGTGGTTTGTTTTCCAATATAACGGCAATTCGTCTCTCGCCCATGTGGACGCGCGGGTCGAAAAGCAAGACGCTTCAGGAATTCTATGACCCTGTTTTGACTTTGAGTTTGGCGTGAAAAGCGTAACCTGTGTGCATCACTTACGAGGTATCTGCGGTGTCCGAAAAGCATCTGGCGCTTCTGGCGTCGACTATATCGATGGTCCTGGCCACAATGTCAGCGACCGCACTGATCATGGTCAATTCTGTGCGTTCAGATTTGAACTCGCAGCGTGAGGCCTACACAGAAGCCAGCCAGAAGCAGGCACTCATGTTGGAGGAACAGACGAAGCAAATTAAGCAGCTGCAGGCCATCGTGGGTCAGCTAAAAAGCAACCAGCTTGCCATGCTACCCTTGCTTGATCCTGGTCGCCGTCACGCTTCTGCTGACCCAGCCGCCAGTGCTGAACCCGCACCAAATCCGGCCCCAACGGAGCCGCCGAAGACGCCCGCCGCCCAAGATCAAGCACAAGCTCCCGCTGTACCTGCTCCACGGGTAGCTCTGCCGGTTCAAGAAATACCGGTTACCATTGCCAAACCTTCGGCGACCCCGCGACCAGCTGCACCGACTCCACCTGGGGTCAAAATTTTCCCGGCTCCTGAGTCCCGCCTAGCTGCACCACCGCCAGCAGCAGAAACTGGTGCGCCCCAGGCAAGTGCAACTCAGGCCGATGAAACAATTCTGGCTGCACTTCAAACCCCCACAATGGGAATGAAGGCCCACCCTGTACTCGAGCAGGTCAAGGCACCCGCGATCGTTAAGGAACCACGTGTGACCAAGCGGCTTGAGAACGTGGATGGAATCCTTGTTGAGCGGATCATTTCCAATTGGAAGCGGCCAGCGAGTGCCCGTAACGGGATGGCAGTCGTTATCGATATCAAGATGGCCCGCGACGGCGGCGTTCGATCGGTAACTGTTGTGAAATCGAGTGGTGATAAAGCTTTCGACCAGTCCGCAACCTCGGCGATCAAAGCTGTGAAGGCAATACCGGAGATGTCGCAAGTCAGCGACAGTACTTACAAACAGTTGTACAAGGAACGCCGTGTGCGATTCAGCCCAGAGGATTTGTCGGGCTGACTTCTATGGGAAAGGATCTTGCTGGCCGCGGCCGGTTTTTGCCTGGACGTTCACGGCCTAGAGCCACTCAAGCATCATCGCAATGCAGCATCGGCCTGAGTTTGCAGCTCGAGTATGTCCATGACGCTTAACGCGTCGATACCTTGGTCGATGTGCCCGAATACAGGAACCTTGCCGTTACCATCCATAAGGATCAAGGCGGGCAGCCCAGTAACGCCGAATCGCTCCAAGAGCGCTTTGGGATCCTGCTGTGAGACCTGAATGTTGATCAACCGGTATCCGGCTAGGGCAGGATTTATTGAAGGGTTCAGTGCTCCCAACCTCATGGCTGCGGTACATGGGGTGCAATTGGGAGCGGTCCAAAGAATCAAGGTTCGTTGGTGTGCAGCTATAGCGGCATCGATAAGGACCTGCCCTTCTGCAATCGATGTGGAGGTCTTCCAAAGACTTTCGGGGGAAATTCTCTCCGTAGTAGCTGTCAGTAATGGCGCTGTAGGCGTTGTATGGCCGGCGATGCCACCACCAATTGAACTAGCCCCATACACAACTAGGAACGTCCCCAAAAGCTGCCTAAACTTAGCCGGCAGCCGACTGTGGCGTCTGGTGAACATTAGCGCCCCGGACAGCGAAGCCAGGCTGCCTAGTCCAATCAGGCCTTCAGGGGTCCAGGTATAAGCCGGCACCGTCACCACGCACGCGATTGTAGCGATCGCTCCCCCATGCCCAGCGAGCACTCCCTTCCCTTCCCCACCGAGTATCCCTGCGATGGAGTTGTGTTTGAGGAGCATAATGAATCCTTGGATTTCGGACTGGCCAGAGGGCAAAAAGGGAAGCGCCAGGATCTGGCACTACGCTGTCAGGGCATTGCTATTCCAATCCTAAGGTTCAGCATCTTGCCAGGCAAACCAAACGGGTCTTATGGAATTCGGCCTCACATCATTAGCGCTGCATCCTCGGCCGCGCCCTCGCCAATTTGATGAGACGATGAGCAAGCATGGCCCACAACAGGTAAGCCTCAAGCTTTGCTGTGTACGAAGCCCCCGGCTTGCGGTTACTTCCGCCGGCGTTGAAAAGCTGGTGCTCAGCACTGCAGAGAGAGATCCGAAGAACCAGATTTGCTCTAATCCCCTTGACCCTTTCGTGTGCGTCCCGCGGGCTCAACCCTGAGAGTCCGAACAATGGCAGCTCTGAGTACTTCATGCTTTGGAGATTAACCCCATTCCACATCAGCGCAGCTGTCCAAGGGTTGCGGGTTGGTTGCCCGCTGACTTTCGAGCAGCATCTACAGCGGACCTGCCATCTCTGCTTCGCCTTGTTAGCATTGCTTTTGGCAAGCACGCCCTCCCCTGAGCATGTATCACACAGCGCCAGGTCCACCTCAAGAGGGTTGTGGGTGCCGTAGACTATCGTGGGTGTCTCAGTCAGGTGCTGTGCTGAGTTGAGCTGCGCAAGCAGCTTCTCTATCTGCCCAGCTAGATCCTGCTGGCGCTGTTCTGGGGACAATCCTTTCATATCGGGCATTCCTTGCAACCGGCTCCGGCCGGTCTGTTACAGCTCCTTGCAGAGCAATGAGGTGGAAGAGAAGCGGCGCCAGATGGTGGCGTAACCATCACTGTGAGAGGCGTCTACTGCGACGATCTCAAGGCACTTCCCTTCCAGCTGCGCGCTGAATGCCGCGGCTACTGAAGGTGGCACAACCTGATCACGCATGCCGACGATATGACGCTGGGGGATCTCCTGCAGGCGGTCTTTGTACTGCAGTGGGGTGATCGGCGCCTTGAGTGGGGTCAATTGATGAAGGTTGCTCCAGAAAATCGGGTCGATATTCCCTGCGATCGTTTGGACCTGGTCAACGTCAGATCGCATGCCGGCGAGAACCAAAGCGACTTCCCCCCCGCCAGAATGTCCAACCAACTCAAATGACTCGACCTCAAATCTACTCTTCAGGAGAGAGAGCGCCGAGTTCATTGAATCTATTTCAGGCCTATCGAACCGGGAGTGTGTCCAAACGTCGGTGTTGCAGGCCTTGGAGGTGACGAATTGGCATGGCCTGGCGAGATATGCAGCAGGGTTCCAGTCCTCGGCCGCGAACCGCAGCATTATGGAAGTGTGAGGTGTGGGGTCTGTGCTGGGTCGAGATGAGGTTGCCCAAGCATGGCCATCACCTTCGATGTACACACGCATGTGCTTGTAGCTCCCAGCGGCGGGGATCATGGACTGGATCGGGAAATTAATAGCCGGGAGCACAGCCGGCTGAAGATTTCCGGTGGCATAGCTCGAAAGCTCGACCTTCGACGCACATCCCGACAGAAGCGACACGCTTGCGACGAGGCCGACTGCAATCAGCGATTTGAGCATTCATGTCTCCTTTGGTGTTGCAGTTCTCGATAGCATCCACGAGGGAGCTATAGACAAATGCATCAAGGGTAAAAAAACGGCCAGCAGTGCTGGCCGTTATTACAAGCTGACGGTTAATACTTAGAAGTCATAACGAGCAGACACGGTGAAGGTATCGGCGTTGAAGTCAGTTTTCTTGAGGTAGCTGTAGTTGGCGCCTACGGTTACCGCGCCGATCGAGTACTCGGCACCCAGGCCCAGCTCGTAGCTATTGCGGGCTGTAGACGCGCCAGAGCTAACGAATGGTGTGCCACCCAGGGTGTAGGTGCTGGTGGTGTTTGCCTTGTCGCCGATGAAGTCGTGGTAGACCATGGCAGTTGCGGTTGGCTTAAGGGTGCCGTTCATGAAGCTGAAATCTTTCTCTACACGGACACCGCCGCCGATTTCACCCACTTCGATACGTTGGCCACCGACGCTGAGGGCCGCGCTGGAACCCTTCTCCGTGTAACCGTCGATTTTCAGATTGCTGTAACGCAGTGCAGCGCGCGGCTCGACCAGCAGACCGTTGTCGAAATTGAAACCGTAGCCGCCCAGGACGTTGATACCGAACAGATCCGCATCGTAGTCGCCCTTGGCAACGGTGGTTGCGATGTCCCGTTTGCTGGTGTTTTCGTTCTTGCCTACGGTCACGCTGGCATCAACGAAGGCCGGGCCTTGGGTCCAGCTGCCGTAGGCAGTGAGAGCATATGCATCAACATCCGTTTGGTTGCCCTGACCGTTCACTTTCGAGTTGATGTAGCTGTAAGCGACACCCAAGGTCAGGTCAGGGGTCAGCTTGCCATCGGCCCCGATAACGATACCGCTGCTGTAGGCGTTGTAACCGGCAACGCCATCACGGGTGCCTTGATCGGCATTGGAGTACAGACCTTTTACCCAAACGCCAGTTTCCTGCAGTACGTCACCGGAAGACAGACCGCGTACTTCGGCATTGCGACCGTTCAGGGCGCTGGACACCAGAGTCTGGCCACCCAGAGCTGCCTGAGTGGAGCCGCCGTTCACGTTTGGGGACAGCTGTTCGGCCAGGCGGGCCAGTTCAGCTTCGTCCGCATTGGCAAAGGCCTTGAACACTGCGTCGTTTGCGTCCAGCTTGCCGAGGACGCTATCAGCGAACGGGCGAATTGCATTTGAAGCGTTGCGAGATGCGCCCATGCCAGCCAGTTGATCCGCTACCGAGGTACCGGACTTGCCAGCAACGGTGGCAGTAACGGTTTCGCCGTCGACGTTGAAATTGATGATATCCAGCAGCGCGGAGTTGCTGATGACCGAGAGGCCATTATCAGTCAGAGTGCCGGCCTTCACGAGGGTGTAAGTGGTGCCCGCCCGGTTGCCAGTGAAGTCGCCAGGAGTGGCGGTAACGCCGATGGTGCTGCCGCTGGCGAAGGTTGCATCAGCGCCGACGCTGAGGATCGGGTTGGCTGGGTTGGTTTCGTCGCTGACGCGCAGTTGCAAGGTGCTGCCGGCAGCAACGTTCAGATCACCTGTAAAGCTGGTTTCGGTCGAGGCCAGATACAGAGTGCCCGACTTCACGTCGACCAAGAAGGCTTCGATCTCTTTGCCATTGAACGTGCCGGTGCCTGCCACCTGCACCAGTTTCATGCCTTCCATGTCGCCGGTAATCGTGCCACCAGTCCAGTCCAGTTGGGTCTGGAAGTTACCATTGATGGACTTTTCGCCACCCAGGATCAAACCATCCTTCTGGTGGATGACGAAGAGATTATTGGCGTTGTCGGAGCCGCCCTCGTTGGGATTGAAGTCAATGCTCTCGACGCTGATGGCCGTGCCGGTCGACATGATGCTGCCGGTGTTCACGATGCCATTGTTATCGGTCTTGATTTCCGGGGCGACAGCGTCAACAAGGCGAATGGCGACGGCGTCTGCGCCTGACGCCTGGATAGTGCCAGTGTTCAGCACCGAGTTGAATTGCATGTCTTTGATCACAATGCCCGAGGTATCGTTGCCGCTTGCAGCGATGATCCCTTGGTTGATGACGTCATGACCGAAGTTGATACGGTCAAGCTCGACGCCCGAGGAGTTGTCGCCGGAGACGAACACAGCGCCTTTGTTGATGACGTCCTTGCCGATAGTGCCGCGGTCCAGGGTACCATCAGAAGTGAAAGCGTAAATGCCTTTGGAGCCAGTACCGTCAACCGACAGAGTGCCAGCATTGACCAGGTCACCGCCTAGCTGGGTATTGCCCAGCTCGATGCCGCGGGGTGTATCGGAGTCGATGTTGTTGGTCTCGCCAACAATGGTGATGTTGCCATTGTTGGTCAGGTTGCCGCCGATATTTGCGCCGTCGACGATGACGCCGACAGGGGCAATCCCGGTGAGCTTCATATTGCCGTTGTTCGTGACGTTGCCGCCCACGGTGGTAGCGATCGCATCCTCGTCATCAGAAGAGTCCAGATCCAGACCGTCGACGAACTCACCGCTGCCAGTAACGTTCGCGTTGTTGGTCAAGTCGCCGATGATTTTCACACCTTCGAAACCAGTTCCATCTTCATCCGGAGATCGATTTGCATCACCTGATAGGGTGACGTTCTCGAAAACCGTTCGGCTGTAAGCCACTTCGGTCGCGCCGCTCACATCCTTGTTCAGGTCGCTTGGTACTGCTACAGCGAAGGCGTTTACGGATGCAGCAGAGATAGCTACTGCCAGGATGGTCTTGCTCAGGGTGTGTCGGCTCACGTCTTGAATCCTTGCATTGTTAGGAGGGTCCGGCGTCCGTAGGGTTTCCAAATCGCCTCGGATGTCGGCTGCGAGAAAGAGCATAACGACCGAAATCGAATCGACCAGTCAAAACGAGGTCGAGAAAAGCTCTTGCCGCAGGATGGCTTTTTAGAAGCGCATGGCCACTAAAAGCCGGGTGCTTAGGTAGCACAAATGCCGTTCGTCTGACAAAGGGAACTTTCGAAAATCTCGTAACCCCTTGTATTTCCTGGCCTCGGGCGCGAAATGGTTTTTTGAGATCCTCAGGTCGGAATGTAAATTTTGTGTGAAGGGTTTCACAGACGAAGGTGGCAATGTACTATCGCACCCCGAAGCCAAAGAATTGGCTCATAAAGTTTGACGTGCTGGGAATTATCCCGCCGCCAGACACACGTGTAGAGGGGGAGACCTGGTCTCTCTGCCTGTAGTAAACGGCACCGAAGGCTGGGGGAGTGCCCCCACTATTCGCTAGGGAAAGGTCGCACCCGAAATTCGGGGCGACCCCCATCCCGAGATCTGCCTGCTGCTTGGCCAGAGTCCAGTCACGGACGGCCCCCTCACAAACAAACGTAGGGGGTGAGTAGTGATGATGCAGCATTTGGATCCGACATTAGCTGACCAAGCGAAGGCGGCGGACAACGCAGCCCTTGGAGTTTTTCACACCAAGGTCCTTGAGCTCTGTGACAAGTTCTCTATTAAGGAAGCCGCCCGCCTCCTTCGCGTCAGCACCGGATTCCTAAGGACGTACTCAAATCAGCGCAACATTACCTACGCTGATCGCGACAACCGCACCCCCGCTCAAAAGCGTGAGATCAAAAAGCTCTGGGATCATTATTTGATCCATTATGAGCTGCGCCAGGTAGAGGCGCCGGCAGCACCAGTTCAGCCTGGTGACCTTGAAATCACCCCCGGCATGGAACTCAAAGGGCGCAAGGCCCTGGTTAAAGGGCAGAATGCATTCCTAGCCCGCTGCAATGAGCTCGCAGAGCTGTTCACCGTTGCCGAGGCAGCTGACATCCTGGGTGTAAGCCACCGCTTCCTAAAAAACTTCGCGTACAACGAGCAAATCACTTTTGTTGGCGGCCCTTCGCTGGACGTCAAGAACGAGTTCTACGATCGCGCTGCTGTGCTGGCTGGGCAGAATGCTCAAATCCAGGATGCGGCTAAAGAGCTGAACGTGACGACTCGCTATCTGACTGGGTATGCGAAGCATTGGCAGCTCAACTTCGTGCTTACAGATGCTGCTGCGGCAATTGCTGCAGAGGGCGACTCTGAGGGCGACCACTCCTACATGGCAGACATGTGCCTGGACGAAGCTGTTGATGAAGTGGCAGTGACTGAAGTAGAAGTGACTGAAGTAGAAGTGACAACTGCTGTCGCACCTTCCGTACCAAACGCAGCTGTTCAAATTGAAATCCGATCTGAGGGTCTGGAAGCTCAGTTCGGGTTCGGCTTGCCGTCGACTGCAAATCCGTCGCCTGATGCACATCCGACCGCTCTCGCCGAAGCCTCACCTACCCTTCCTGCAGAGGCACTCGCTCACGGAGCTCGTTCTCTACCGCCTGGATCTCCTCCAGGACCTCTCCAATCGCGACTACCTCTGTCGCGACCTAGAGCGCATATTCGTTATCGAAGTCGCACTCAAGGCACGGTCACGCTGGAACGGTTCGAAAACACAGGACTTCTGTTCCTGCCAACGGGTATCCCACCTCAACCGGTACCACGCTATGGCACCCCAGGTGTGCATCATTAGCGGCCGCAGTGGCTTGGAATTCAGGGGCTCGCCGTTAGGTTGAGCCCCTCCTATCCCGACCTAAGGACCAGTCATGGAAGTAGCGGTTGATTCAGTTAGTTGTAGAGAGCCAAGCAGTTGTGTTGATGAGCAGGAAGTGAATACTGGCGACGGTTCGGATAGCTGTGCAGATGCCGGTGTAGGTGGTAAAGGCCCCGGATTCCATTTCATTGTGCCTGCTGCCTATCGGCAAAGCGTGATCAGCCAGGTGGCCTGGACAAACTGGTACGGATCAGCCAAAGCCTTAGCTGAGGTCGCAGATACTCTCATGAGGCTCCGCGACCCGTTACTCCATACCGTAAGATCCATGGCCACGCTAAACGTCCCCAAGGGAATGAGTGCGCCGACAGCTCACATCGTACTTAGCTACCTCGGCATCGCAGAGCATCGTGAGCTCGTTAAGGAGGTAATGGGCGAAGCATTCGATCGGGTCGACCTCTTCTCAAAGCTTGATTACAACCTAGGCCAAATCTTGGGGAATGAGCGACGCGACAAGCTCCGACTCTCTGCTCAAACGGCGCCGGCGGTAGATCTCGTCCATACAATCCAGCAGAGCTTTCCCGTGCTGGCCAGCCTCTTCAAGGCAGGCGCATTTTCCCGACAACTCGCGATGCCTTTGCTCTACCTGGGCGCCCTTAGCGAGAGGCTCGTAGATACAACTGCAAGGCCTTCACAGAACGAGCGTGTTCGGATCGAGATGGCCATCACAGTCCTATTCTTGGATCTGCCGCCGTATATCCCAGGACTGATTTTCAGCACATGCCCTCACATCATTAAGCTTTTCCCTGAACAGGTCGTGCAGGTAAATCACCTCATGGTCGCCGCCCGGGGCCCTCTTGATCCGAACCGCCCTCTTTCATCTCAAATGTCGACTGAAGGGTTTTCAACCATCGTCCAGGAGCTGGTTGCGTTCAACGCTACATCCCGACCTAGATCAAAGCAGGTCATGCCGCGGTTGTTGGAGATGGCAGAAGCTAGCGCTCTGTCACTGCGCAATGGTGAGAACGTTCTGTCGATTGTCTATGGGCAGTTCTGTGAAGATTTGGCAGTGCCTCGCTGGAAATTGCTGCTCGAAGCTCTGGTAAAGCACGCAGAGTCGATGGAGATGCAATTCGACCACAAGCTATTTTCACGTGATCTCGTGGGCCGAAGCATCGAGCAACCTCGTGGCGTATCGATTGAGGCCATCGCTTTGCTTCGCGGCTTGATCGCCTTGAACAATGCTCGGTTGGATGTCGACGCGTTCATCCAGCGTGCCGATAAACAGCTAGCCAAGGCCCGAGAGCTCGAGGCACAGATATCGGGACTTAGTGCCAACCTGACCGCTAGCGCGATGCTTAAAATTGCATCACTGGCGCAGGCCGGCAGCGACGAGATCATGGCCAACCGCGAGTGGTTCCAGGGTGAACTCGAAGGCTTAGTACCATTGGTTCGCGGCTGGCAGCGTTTCTACGATGATTGGGAGCGCTTGCTGCGTAAAGGCCCCCCTGGGTCAAATAAGCAGCCTACTACCCTGTCGGTCGTTGAGGTGCTCCCTGTAGCCAAACCGGCTGAATTGCCGGGAACTGAAGCCCTGTTGGCTCAGGTCGCTGGTCTGCAGGAGGCTCTGAGTGCCAAGGATGCAGAAAACAGTGGCATGCGCGCGGAATTGTATTCTCTTCGAACGTTCAAGGAGAACCTTAGCCTCCCGATGCACCGCCCTGACCCACTCGAGTTAAACATGGGCCTGATGCGTCGCATCGCAGCCCGGGATGGAATCACTCCGATCGATGTACTCCTCTACATCGAGACCATCGGTGAAGGGCGGGTTGTGATTCTTGACTCGGCGTGGAAGTCAGCCAAGGACGCATCGACCTTTCAGCATACGGAACGGATGCTTGAGGTTCTGGATGCAATGGTGTTCCCCTACTATGAGTCCCTCATGGCGGGTAACCCCGATGCCACTGCTCGGATGATCCTGGGTAGCTCTTATTCAGCCAACGAATCCGAAACTGTTAGCACGAACCGCCGCCTGCGCGGGCTTCGAGAGTTTGAGTACCAGGAAAAGGTCTATTTTTTCGAGCGCCACCTAAAGGTAGGCAGCGGTACCGGACTCGAAGGCATGAGAATCCATTTCGACATCATCGAACAGAAAGTAGTCATCGCTTATGCAGGGCCTCACCTGGAATGTGCGACGACCAACTGATGAGTTAAGAGATGCCGTCGTCGTCCTGACGCTCAGAGGGCGGCGACGGACTCTTCTTTGGGACCAGGCTTTTTGCCCTCGGTGCTTTTTTGATGAGTACTTTGACTGGAGGCGGAGTCTTGCCAGGCGCATCCTGGGTCGTCACCGCCATTTGAGCTTTCGCAGCACGTATCTTGCGGACTGGGGCGGCTGGAGGGTTCGCTTCCCTTTCTGCCTTATGCTTGGCCTTGCGAGCTTTCTTACGGGTGAGGTGATTCCCTCTCCCTTTGTATTCAAGGAAAAGTGGAAGGATCTCTTCGGCACGCACAAGCGCAACGTATGACTTTGGGATCAATTTCGGAATTTTCTCTTGGCGAGTAGCGCCTAGGAGAAGGCATTTCCGATCGTGGTCCACGATTTTTCCCTGTAGAGCCCTGCCCGAATCAAGGTAGACCGTGATTAGGATCTGGTTCCGCTGGCAATAATCGAGGAAACGGTCCTGCTCATTGGTCGAGCGGTCATACTGCGGTATGGGCCGGTCAGGTTGCTCATTCGTCATGCGGCCGTCCTGGTCGCTCTGTTCGTGGGACATAGCTCGTGCAACAGTGTAGTGAACCCTAAAGCACACATTCTACGGGCGAAAGTGATGGCATAACAGTGCACACCTACCTATTGATGCCGCTATCTGTCTGAAATTCCATGGATTATCCAAAAAAATCCGCCGGTCAGACATAGCCAAGAGCTGGCAGAGCCAGGTGCTCGTTAAGACATGGCTGTTTCGGCTGGTAATTTGAGAGGTTTGTGGCTTCGAATTTTCCGATCAATATACCGGGATCACGTAGGAAATTCCCTACAAATGGTGGGCACCTTACATCGAGGTCTGGGATCAGCATTCGGCCTTTTCATTTGATGACAATTGAGGACTCTGCGCTTGCTGGGCGCTGGGTCTACTGTGTCAATTAATGGCAAAAGATCAGCCAAAATCTGATTATCTGGAGCACCCCGCGCCATTTTCCGCTTGTGAACGGCTCTAGTCTTCCCGCCATTCTTCGGGGAGGTGTAAAGCCAAGTTCGAGATCTATCCTAGGTGACGATCGGGGATGGTTCTCCCGCCTCGATACTCGCTCTACCCAGGGTCCTAGTCCCTTTGAAGCGAACTGCTGGGCCTCTAATGCATTGGCTGCGGACGTTGAGAATGACTAACCGGCGCAGGGAAATCCTTCGCGCGGAAACGGTCTAGAAATGGCTGAACATCTGCAATCATCGGTGGCGCATGCCTCTTCATTAGCCTTGCTCTGAAAACAGATTCATCAGTCCACCTCGGCCGCCGGCCGAGGGTGTTGCCAGCTCCAATCCGATTTAGTTTTCGGCATCCCGTTTTGGCTTGTTACGTACCCCAACATAGATATTCTCTTCGGTAAACCAAGCCGGCCGAGGCATTGCCCTGGCCGCTCCGATAGGGCCTTAGTGCCCACCCAAAAGGGATGCCTATGTTCGCGTCAATGATCAGCTCTCTCGCACCGCCAATCGCTCTGGTTTCTTCGCTCAACGTAGGGGTTGAGGCTGTGAAGGATATCTACACGTATCTGCCGGCAAAAGAACTCGCACTGGCGACAACGCCAGCTTCTCTTCAGGGCCATGCCGAGGCAGAAGTGCCAGCCTTCAGCAAAACCATGTCTCCAAAGGCCATGAATGCGCTTTGCGATTCCCTGGTCAAAGCTTATGCCCGCGATGGTGCCACTCCGGAAATCAGTGCCGCCTTACGCCAGTGCGTAATCGCCCCTACCCCTGCTCCAGAACTCACCTCCGACGGCTCAAAGCCGACAGCTGTACTCTGATACCCTCTTCAAGGCTCGAGCGGCCTGCAGGCCGCCCATGCCTCAGCATGCCAGTAGCATCACTATTGCGTAGACGTTCGACATTCGGCACTGGGGTGGCGGCGCGAATTGGACGCTTTGAGGCGTACCTGCGCTGATCTGTGCTTTGATCGGAGGGTGGCATGTTCAGAGCGCCCGGAGGACCCGAGCGCATGGTTGATCACGTGAGGGCGGGATTTCGTCTGCCCGGGCAAGTTGCCTTCACTGATTCACGGTACCGCATATAGCCCTTCACAATGTCCGCGGTGTCCTGGTTTGCAGCGAACTCAGCAATGGCCTGCAATTCCTCGGCTGTAAGGTACTGGGCTGGTCTGCCGGCATGCTTCCCTTTCAGAATTGTCCCTTGCTCGAGGATGATCCGCAGCTCCACATCAAAGGTGGAGAGGACGGATGTCTGCGGAATTGTGCCGTGCATCCTCAGCAGTGCAACGTCTCGACAAAACGACGACTCTCGATTCGGTCGAGCGCGCGCGCCCCTTTGCCTTCAGTTGATTCTGAGATAGCACCACTCACCACCTCAAGAAGAATCAAGCCGATCACAGTTGGCACTGGCGCGACGAGAAAGCTGATCACCGACCCTAGCCCTGCTATTCCTTGGACAGTCGAGGACGTTTTATTGATCGTCACCGGGATCATGTCATTAGCATCTATTAAGGCATCGCGCGTAGCGCTGTAGCCTCCATCCATCCTGGCCACCGCTGACCGCCCTACCTTTCTTGCTTCCCGGCAGGACTGGATAGCCAGGCTGACGGCGTCACCAACCGTATCCATGGCCGCTGTCACACCCGCGCGAGCGCTGGCTCACAGAGCGCCGGCGCTTTGAGTGGCCAGGTTGCCCGCGGCTTTCACTTTGTCTTTAATATTCAACATTTATTGTCAGCTTTAGACCATAGCTGGAGCAGCAAAATAGCCCACCGCCACAACGATGGATATGATCACAATGAAGCCCAGAACACCTTCGAAAAAAGGATGCAGAAGGCGCTTGGCTCGGAACAGGTCGTTGAAAACCCATCTTCCGACTGCAGGGAAGATTCGCCCGAATCCAGACCAACCCCAGCAGAACACTTCAACCAGTGCACTGAGTACTGCCCTCACTAAACCTTCATCTAGCATCGAAATCCCCACGCAGATAGCCTGCTTTGTCTTTTTGGTTACTCACCGCCCCCACCTCCCCCACAATCTCCCCCTCCGCAACTATCACCCGATCCTGCTACAGCATCACAATCGCCTGCAGCACCTCCGGCCGGGTAAGCGATGAAATCATTACCAGGGGCTGTCGGCGAAACTGAACGCGAGTATTCCGAACGATGGCGATGTACCTCTGACTCCACTGCCGAGAGAGGTTCTAAGTAATTAATGACAGCTTGGGTCATTGATAATGATCCTTCCGAGGGCCGGGATGTGGCCAGGTAATGGCCCAATATAACGGCTCTGTGAAGATCTTCTCGCCAAAGCGGGTACCCCAAATCCAGGCATGGCGTCGGGATTGTTAAACGCTGCGAACAGATCCCTATACCGCTGGCGCATGTGGCTCGATGGATTGCCTGACTGCCGGCCCTCTTGATTGCAAGGTAAACGGACATTGGTGGGTTGAAACATGTCCGTTCAACTCAGTCTATTAATGACCGGATGTCGGCCGTGAGCTCGCCAGGCTTTTAGAACTCTGGTGTTGCGAAGCAGCACCCCTGAAGGCGCTGTGAGTGAGGGCATGAAGCGAGGTTTTGAAGTTTTGTCGCCGGGCTCTCGCCCGGCTTATGGGTTACTGGTTAGCAATGATAGAGCTCTCGACTCCGGTTCAGACGCGACAACCGATCGTCGACAATCAGGTCAAGCACCCCGAGGGCGAAGACCAAAGCCACGGACAACTTGGCTGTGAGGTCCCAAGTTAGAGTCGTCGGAGTGGACAAGAATAGAACGATCCATGCCAAGCACAGGCATGTGTTCCTGATCCCAGACTTCAGCCTGCTTGGTACCTTTCCTATCAGCATCAGTGCAGCACCCAGTGCGCATTTGGTTGATAGTGAGGTTAGGGTTTCGCCGTCCTCAAGCGGCAGGCTAAGCATCAGGCATACCCAAACCGCGATTGAGATGCTGTGCAGAAATGCGCCAAGCCACCTCAGTCGTGTGATTCGTTGCTCGAGCAAGGTTCCCATGAGCGCTCCATTGATCACGGATACATTTCCGGTGACCGATTGTAACTGCTTGCCTCGCTTCCACGATGGCGTTTTGGTTACGTTTCTTTACTGATTATGGTTTTGGCCACAGCGCTCCCAGGAGGCGCAGTCGCGTAGGCCTGTTCTCCCCCTCTTTTCCCTGGCTAAACAACAAGGGCTGTGTGGAGGCTCTATAACCAAACACCGGTCGCATAGGGATATCGGGGCACCAGTCCATGACGGGTGAGGCCGAGCTATAGTCAACCGACCGGGGGCGAAAACAGATTGCCCAGAAGCCAGGGCTAGACTGGGTGAAGGAGCAAGCCGTGAATCGCGAACCGCGGCATCTTGAGTGGCTGTTGCCTCTGAACGAAGCCGGGTTGATGTCTTATGTCTGGACAACAATCCAGGTAACGTCGTCATCGACATGTGTGGGATCAGGAATCTCCGGGTCAAGCATCCGTGCTTGATCCGTATCGTTCAAACCAGCCCAGAAACCGTCGGTAGCGAAAACCAGTGTTTCTCCTTCAATCACCACCCTTGTTACAAATTCAGGTTCTGGTGTTCTCCTCGCTTTGAAACAGCGGGTAATTTTGTGCCGTCCCAAATCTGTAGCCAGTTGTCGGTGGCCACGATCTCGCTTCCAGTTGGCCAGGCAGTGAGGTGGAGTTAACCAGGTAATGGAGTCAATGGAAGTTACCACACCCGCGCTGCAGTCACCTTCGTAGGCAATGGTGAGGAACCTTCGAGAAACCACCGCTACTAGGTAGCTGGCTGATCCAGTAGCCATCCCCGAAAAGAGCGCAGAATGTGCATCGTACAAAACGACTTTGAGTAGCGACTCAACCTGCTCATGGGTCAAGTCTTGAGTGCCCCTTTCTATTTGTTCTTGATACCCATGAAATATGTGCTCAACAAGAGCTGGAGCCAATACTTCACTGCCTGGCTTAGACGTTCCGTCGACCACGACAAATACGCCGCGAACGCCATCATACCGGCCCCCTGCACAATCGCGATTTTCTGTACGTTGACGCCCTTTAACCGTTCGTGTGGCGTATCGAATCATTTAAGATCACTCAAATTTTTAAGGCGTTCAAAAATGATCCTACCACGGCCCGGATTAGCGACTACAGAGTGAGAGCTGTCTATTACATAAGACAAAGTGTCGAGTTTTAGCAGTCCGGCAATTCCGTTCGCTATATATACTCGTAGCTCGTTATCCGCCTGCATAACCTCTTCAAATAAGCTCTCGCGACCGTCTACGACCAAAATAATGTCTTCTACATCCTTGTGATAGGCGTCCCCGTCACCACGTCCTTTGAACGCCTCAAGCTTCGTGGCTATGAAGTACGTTGGCTTGAATATCTTGATCGAGACCCCACTGGGGATCTTAACGGTGTCTGCATGTGCTAGTCCATCGACAAACCAACGGTTTTCATACCCGAGAATTTCCTTCACTGACGGCATGACGTCAACGATTATGTCGTTAAAGACGAACCTGCAAGTCACATCGCTGTGCTCAGCAGTGATTTTGAATCCCTTCTCTGCCAAGCGAATTGTAAGCTTTTCCCAGTCAGCAATTCCGCCAAGTTCGATGACTAGATCAACGTCGTCGGTACTGCGGATATCATCCAAAACATTTTTATCTGTGCAGAGAAGCCACGTTGTGGACCCGCCGACAAAGGCTACCTCATTCAGCAGTTCTTCGCCCAACCCTTCGGCTACAAAACTCAGCATCTCATAGTTGTGATCAAAGGCAGCACTCAAAGACCCATACCTTTCTTAAGAAGTGGAATCGCCACACTGGTTTCGCGCGGACCGCCCATCCTGATGGAGTCCACCAGGGCCAAATAGTGATAAAGAGTTCGGTCTTTTTTTACAGCCTCAGGAACGGTCTTGTAAATTGGCTCAATCGTTTGCCCTCGCTCAGTACCATGAGGATCAGGCCACACAAGGATGTTGTCACCGGCACTTTTCAAATGTTTGGAAAGTACGGGAGATGCAAAGCCAGTTGGAATCCCCCTGACTAGTGCACCTGGCCGTGCCGGGAAAAAGTACTTCAAAGCATGCTCAGTAATTTTCAGGAGAGACATGCGATTCACTTTTAAAAATGAGGTTTCATAGTCATTAGTTATGAGGCCTGCCTCACGACAGCGCGCGATCGAGTTAGCTACTTCACTTTTGCTCAATCCCAATGACTCACCAAGTGACCTTAAGGTGTAGCGATCTTCCCATTTAGGCTCATCTCCTATTGGAAGCACGTGCTCAACAGCCTCCCATCCCTGCCATTTGACCGAGTCAGCCTCAATGATGCGGCCGATGAGAGTGGCTACGTCATAGGAGTCTTCTGAAGTGGGAGCGACTGTGAGCATAAGTCCGGAGGCATAACCTTCAGGTACAAAGTCGAGTTGAGAAAGGCCTCCCCAGGCTGTTGTTAAATGGCCGGTTGGCGTGATCTCCTCTTGTGCTTGAAGACTCGCCATTTTGAACAAAAGCAAAATGTCTTGACCTTTCAGCATGACCAATACCCCTGCTGTCCACATTCCATAGATCGTGGACAAGCCTCGCACGCATCTTTTACGGATGTCAAATCTGTTAGCAGTGCTTCACCTTCATAGCTAGGTGCTCTCACACTGTACCGGGTCTAATGACTGGCCCTTCCTGGTGTAGATGGGAGCCCTGAGTGTCACCCCCCATAGGCCTGCCTCGGAACGCTGACTAAGCGGTCAGTCTGCAGGTGACAACTGCTGCGATCGGGAGGCCCACAACCCAACTGATTGTTGCCGTCTTGCATCACTACGCGGGACAGGCGTCGATGGCCGCAGTAACGGCGACAGCGCGTTGCTTGTTCCCGTTGGGTGCGACTCAGGATATCCCACAGAGGTCTTGGATTCATCGAGATAGTGGTCTCCTAAAAGCAAGAAGTCTGATCGTGGCCTGGGGCACACGGACTAGAGCACGATCCCCGCCGACGACCCGCCTTTGAATATGGTCCCACCGTCTAGCACAGGCTTCTTGGAAGAAAAACGAAGGCCTGTTTTGGGTTTGTCACCACAGGATCGCCTAGTAGAGTGGCCACCTCGCTTCTGATGTGACCTTTCCGTGACAGCATTCAAGACGCCAGCTCTACACACCCTGGGCGAGGCTTGCTTCGTATCTCCCAACGCTCCCTTTCACGTTCAGCCTGCAGGTGGCTTTCCCTGGCGATCGGCCGCCCCTCGTATCGCCAGAAGCCCGCTGGAGTTTCCTCTCCTTTTCCCGCGGCCGTTAGCAGCTGCAGCCAGGGCGAGAGTTTCAATTCGCCAATCTCGCCCTTCCCTCTCTCTCCCCGTGCCGGCATCCCGGCCTACCCCCTGGCAATTAATAACATCATGACAGGCGCAGCCCTTGCCCAGGCCCACCCGCGTTCCTCCTGGTACATCTCCACTGTTCACCCTTTCCTTTAAAGCGACCTACCCGGCCGGGCCGATGTGTGCGCCGCGTAGGAAAAGCTGGGGAAAAAGCGAAAGAAAAGATGCCAGGCGAAAGCCTGGCAAAGGAAAGAAAGGAAAAGGGGTTGGACAGGTGGGTGGCCAGGTCCAGGCCCCGCGGTCGATGCGGCTTCAGCCGTTAGGGGATCTCAAGGGGGGCACCCCTCAGTAAGTGCCCCTTCCCCTGTCATGATGTTATTAATTTGATGCTTGTGCTTTGCGTTGTCGCCATTTCGGGTGGTGGCTATGCTGGACGCTGCAGCTGAACGCTACTCGAGGGGGTTTTTTGAAACGGGTGAACTGGATTGCCGTCGGGATTGCGCGCTGGTACGACTGCAAGTTGGGACGGATGACCGATCGAGCGCTGGCCAACCTTGTTGGCACCACTGAGCAAAGCATCCGCCGGCGACGTGTGCTGTTCAAAATTGAGGCCTATTCGGTCGACCTGGCCATCGAACCTTTCGCTCACCTCTTCGGCATCAAGTCAGACCAATTCATCGCTGACCAGTGCGGCGTATCGGTACCGAGCGTCCGCGCGTATCGGAAAGCCCGGGGCATTGCTCGCAAGCCCAGGGCCGCGGAGTTGGCCGAGCTTTGCCCGATCGCACCGCCAGCCAGGCCGTACCAGGCAGCCCTGGGATTGGTTCCCGATCATGAGATCGCAACGGCCTGGGGCCTGGACGTAGAGGACGTTGAGCAGGTGCGCGTGGAGCTCGGCCTACCAACTGCGCCTCCCCTCCCCGGCGCGCCCGAGCCGGTGGCCATCGAAGACTTTCACGGGCCTGGCTTGGGCTACGAATCGCTCCTGGGAACCATGTCGACCGCGAAGATTAGCCGTGTGGTAGGTGTACCGGAGGCATTTATTGAAGCGCGCCGGCAGTTCTTGGGCATTGACCCCTATCAGCGGGTGTCGCGTGCCGAGCGTTTTGTGCATCTCTTCGGTGTCATTCCGAACAATGTGATCTCAAAACTCGCAGGCGTCTCCGGAGCTCGAATTAGGATGTTGCGTAAAGCTCGAGGCAACCAGGGGCCAGCACCCCTTCTAGAGGAAGGGCGCTGCGTCGAGTAGGAATGGGCCTGTCCCGTGACAACGGACGGGACAGGCCCAGAAATGAGGGCGGAGATAAACGTGGTCGGTGAACCCGGAAGGTCATCGCATACCTGAGTATGGGAGATCACCTCAAGTGGTCCCCCGGCGGGGAAATCCGCGGGCGAGCCAAAGGGATCACCAACCAGGACTTGGCGTCACTTACGATCAACGGGCTTAGCAGGCTTGGTTAACGCCGCTACAAAACGCTTTAGGTACCCAGGGCAATTTGCACAAGGGCATGGGCTTTGATTGAGGCGGCGAGATGAAGTCGGACATCAGTGCTGTCTTCAATTTTACATCTCTTCATCGCGGCCTTGATTTGCGCCAGCAGCGCGGGGATCTCAAGAACGCTTACGGGTTCAGCGAATCGCTGGGCTCTCGCCGACACTTCGGCTAGGTGACGCTGAGTTAGGATGGCTATCGAAGCATCCACGGCACGGGCCTCGGGACTCTGTCCATGGACGGCAACGACTGGAATGATGCTGTCGCTCTGGTCGTACTGCCCCAGCTCCTCGTTCTCGACTATGACTGCCAATTCCACGCCGCCACCGCGTCCAAAGCCTTGCGCAGCTCGAGTCCAGGAGTTAAGTCTGGATCGTAGAAGACCACAGCGTTCAAGTCTGCTCAGTAGGCCCCCAAGAGTTTCGCCATAAAGATGCAATCCCAATAACAGGAGTTCCGCCATGCTTCGTTGGCATCGTCACGCTCCCATTGCCACTGGTGAAGGGGGGGTGTCGGTAGGCGATCAACTGCCGGGCAAAGCGTTAGGGTCTGCGACAAAGCTTCTCCGTCAATGCTGCCACGACTTAGGTACGTGAAAAACGCGTTTTTCGGGTTTCGTGCTGAGAGGGTGTTAGCCGCATTGTTGATTCGATCATCGAGCAGCCCCGCATTACGCATCAAAAGGATCGTCACGCCCACTAGGTGCTGCGAGTAGCCGGGCTTGTTGACCTTTGCATCGATCTCCGCTATGCCGGGACCATACCCGGAAAAGCTACCCAGATGTCCACGAAGGCGTCCATGCGGCAGAGCCTGCATACCGTAATTGGTTTGCAGGTAGTCGACTGTCAAGGCGAGGCTTGCTGCATCCCCGTGTCGGATCTCGCAGCCCTTTTGAACGCAAAATCGTGGAATACCCTCAAGCCAGCAGCTATCTCCAAAGGGGTTATCGAAGGTGCACGGTACATGCTCGTGCAGCCACATTAGCCACTTCCAGGCTCGTTCAGTGTCGCCGGTCTTCACCAAGTAGAGTTCAACGCCCAACGCCATATCGGGAGAAAAGTCTGCGCCGCCACGGTCATTGCCATGAAGCCGGATGCGCGGGGAGCGGAACCATTGTCCAGTGCTCGGATCTTGCGCATCGGCCACCGCTTTGCAGCCGTCTTCCTCTCCGGCCGCACACAAAAGGCCATTGAAGAGCGTCATGTCGCCGTCGTCGCATGGTTGGCTCTCGTTACCCGTCGGACGACTAGGGAAGGTAATTTCGCTTCCTGGGACCCTGCACTTGAATGCCTGAGCTCGCCAGAACACCAGCCGGGATTCGAGAGGCTCGGAGGCGTTGACCGATGGCATAAAAACCGTCAGCAACGACAAGATGCATATGCACAACGCTTCGCTCACCGATAGGCGCAGGCGCTTCAGGGCATCGATGATCATCGTGAGATCCTCAACTTATTTTCAACCACATGCACCAAGACCGACCTGCACACATTTCCGAGGCTTGGGTATGGCTTATCAAGGAGCTGATCCTATTGCGCCGCTTGGACTCTAACCCGCTAGCGCGCATCCTTTCGAAAAAGCTCACACCGAGTTGAAGGAGTGTTCATACCCAAGATCAAGAAACCCTGGTCGTCAGCTCCCGCTAAAAATTAACGTTCCATCCTTCCAGACGCCCTCAAGAGAGACGTTCCCGCCAGGGATCACGGCCTCAAGTTTTGGAACGGTGACCTGGATAGGCGGGATAGGTGCTGTAACATCGATCTGCCCGGCAGTGACCGCCTTGAGCGCGGCGAAGCCCAACTCCTGATTGTCTGGAATCGCCTTCTCAATCGCGCCTAGGATGTCGCCCGGGACGAAAGCCTGAACCTTGCCAAGGAGCGCGGCTGCCGCCAGCGGCCCCATGACCACAGGAGAGCAGGTGAGGAATATCTGCGGGTTTTGGGTGAGGATAGCGTCCACCGGGGCTGGCGACAGCGAGCCTTTCACCGGAATCGAGTTGAACTCCATTTGAAGCTGGTGCGAGCCATCCTGCCCCGCACCGCCGTCCTTGATCGTCGATGTGATCGTGTAGGTCCTCATGGGGATAGAACCATGCACCTCTATTGCCGCCCTACCCTTGAATGGGCACGCTAGGATGTGGCCAATATCGTAGGGCGTAAAGTAGATGTCTCCGGTCATCGTGATGTTCGCTGAAGCATCCATCTGGAGCGACACCACAGAGTCCCCTCGGTTGAATTTCAGGATTGGCGAGCGGATGGCGGCTCCACCGGTAGCTCGAACATCGCCGTTGGCAGTACCGATGCCGTCGATCTGCTTGATGGCAGCCACCGTTTCCTTTGCAATGTTGCAACCTAGAATTTCGGCCTCCTTCTGAATGTTGCACGCGCCGCGCTTCGCCTCCTCGGCCACATTGCAGGCTGTCTGGTCGGCATTCGCACGAACATTGCAGGCACCCCGCTCGGCCTCCGCGCGGACATTACAGGCGGTTTCACCCGCCTTACAGAAAGGATCGTCCCACGAAGTATTGAACGGCCCGTGCCGGCGGCAACTCCAATCGCAGCTGTTGGTGCTGCAGGAGGCCAACGGGCAGTCACCCCGAGAGCAGTTGCGCTCTGCAGCGCAGTTAGCTTCCAATTGTCCTGCTAGGCGAATTTTCCCCGTATCGTAGTGGGTGATGCCGCTGTCAAACGGTACATCGATGGCAATTTGGTTATGTTGCAAGATTGTGTTGACTGTGCCGACGATCCAGCTTGTAGCAGCCGCCGCGCGGATATCGGGCATGCCTTCAACCCACTGCGCCTGCTCTGGAAGTGCTGTTGCCCACATTTGCTGGAACAGCATGTTGGCATAGTCCTCGGGCGTCTGCCCTGGAGCAGGGCCAGGCACTGGTGCGGGAGCAGGTGGCGGAGTTGGCTGCCCAGGTGTCGGAGTAGAAATCACCGGTACGTCGAAACTGATTCTGAAAGGTCCATTTATCCTGCGGCTAGTGATGATCGGTGCGATGGACTGCACCGCAGGTGTGGCAAACCATTGCGCGGAAGCTTCGCGCTTGAATTCGGGCTTGAGCGACCCGCTGATAGCGCGCTCAGCGCTGATGTCCATCACTGACTCCGTGTTCTGCGCCACTCCAACACCTTCGACTACGAGAACGCGTAGCCCGCTCTTGTCGAGCCTGGGAATCAAGAGAACACCTGAGGGCGGCGGAATTGTCAGTTCAGCCGGCGTGATCTGGACGCCCGTTGTAGCCACCGACACCGGTTTGACCTTGGGCAATTGAAGGGAGATCGGCTGCTTGTCGAGAGCACCGTTGATGTACGGCAGAAGCTGCGCCACGAGACCATTGAGCGATCCGATGAACGCCGCCGGGCTGATAGGTCCCCCGTCGTGCTCGACTGAATCGAGCTGGAGACCAACCAGCGCTACCCGGTAGTAGAGCGATTCTGCTGTCGACGCGATCACGCCACCAGCGCGGATCTTGCCCTTGTAGCTGATCTTGGCACTATCGATCTTGCCACTGACAGGTACTTCAACCACAACGGTTTGCTCACCCAACTCGATTACGGGTTCTCCGAGGATTGCTTCAGGGGTGGCCGAAAGCAGCTTGACCATACCCTCCTTGAGTGCCTTGGTCAGGCGCGGGGCGCTGATACTGGCACCCATGGCGACCTGGCCGTTGAAGTTCAGTGCCTGTACAAGATCCTGGAGAGCATCCAGGCGCATGTCGGCGAGCTCGATGGGCGGGAACGCGGGTGTGAGCAGCTTGCTTAGGAAGGCATCGGCCAGGTAGATACCACCGGTACCGCGCTTCAGGCCAGGCTTGATCTTGTCCGCCTTGAGCCAGAAAGCTTCCGCATAACAATCGTACTTGTCGCAGGTGTCGGACGCCGGGGGCGTCATTGCCGACTTATTCTCGAGATCGGCAATGAAGTGCAACCCTAGCGATGATACGAGAACAGCGACTTTCCCGAGCTTGACTGCTGGCAGCTTGACTGTTCTGTCATTAGGCAGTTTGACCTCAATGGGCTGGCTGAGGCCGACCTGAGTCGGATCGATCTTGTACTCGATCGGCTTGATCTGAGAGTTGGCGTTACTGATGAAATCCTTCAGCACACTGTTGATTGCCGAAGCTGCAGCATCGCCGCCCCAAGAGAACCATCCATCAAGATCCAGCGAGGTCAGCGTAGCCGAGGAGAGGCCGGGTTTGAGCGTGGCCACATTATCGGCGACCGAGACCGTCACCCAACCCTTCACCGATGCCTTGAAGGTACCCTTGGGCTCGGGGAGCGTCCCACCCACGTCGGCGGAGAGCATGAAGCCCTGTGGCCCTGCCTCGATCTTCGCATTCTCGATCGTCATGCCTTTTACTTCTGCCGTCTTCAACTGTGCGGCGAACCCTTTTTCGAGTTCCTCCGCCGGCACGTTGAGCAACAGCGAGGGCGATGTCACGGCCTCAAGCTCCGGCAGTGATCGCTGGACCGCTTCCGCCTGCGCCGATGCGTAATCGACGGGCGGGAACGCGCCGTCGACGAGCCGTTTTACCTTGTCCTGCAGCCAGGAACCGCATCCAGCCAACAACACGGTGAAGACAATGACACCCGCTAGGCGAAAAGGCGCGTGCATGCTACTTCCCCTTGTTGGAGATCACAGTGCTTATATTGATAGTCCGAGGAGGGGTACCTCCGTCGGATCTCTCATAAAACATTAGCAGAATAAAAGACGGCTCAAATCCAGTGTGCTCATCGCACTAGAGTTCAATCACGAGGTCGCCCAGCGCCTGGGGATGTCCGTTCACAGCCTTTACGCCTGGATCAAGCTCTACAGCAAACCTCAAGAGCAGCGTCAGCAAGACGATGATCAGCAGGCCGAGTTCTTCCGTCACACGTTTGAGCTCGTCGCGTAGCTTGCGCGAGCGAGACATCTTAAAGAAGGCCGCCGCGTACTTTGCCAAGGAGTGCGGCTGAAGTACGCCTTCATCAAGACGCACTCGACGGATTACCAGGTACGCGGTGGGGGGGCATCCGATGGGCTACGTGCTTCGCAGGAGGCGGTGAGGCAGCCCTCCGACTCCCGCGACAGTTTTAATTCTCTATAACCACCTGAAGCTACTGTATAGCATCGACTGCGGCACAAGATTTCTGTTACTTGGTTTTGGGTTGTTAAAATCCGAGAGAATTCTTTTAATCATTTTTCGATTCCCTATAGACCCAGGAGCCTAAATTGTTCACTTATTTCCGGCGGATGTATGTCGCCTCCCGAGACGTAACCGCATCGGTCCGCATTACCTTGATCGTCCTCTTCTCACTGCCCAGCCTAATCCTGACGCCGCTTTTACTGCATGTCAGCCGTCTAGCTGATGGTGCTGCTGCGAAAGTCGAAATGTTTTTTATTGCGAAGAGGTCGGTCTCTGAGGAACAGAAGGTCGAGCTGCTGCAACTGGCTGAGCGTGTCTTCACACACAATGATGGGCTTTGGCCACTGACTTGCACCATTCTTGTCATTGCCTTCATCTGCTCATTCTGCGCCACATTCATGCTACTGCCGGGCATCATTGCCGGCGTGCAACGGGTGTTTCTCTACAAGCGATAAGCGCCATCCTTGAGATCGCCGATGCTTAAAAGCAAAACCCGCTCAGCTGCGGGTTTTGTATTCGATCGACGCTCATGGAGTCTGTGGCGAGAGAGGATGGCGATCCCAAAAATGACAGCCGTGCGTGATGAAACGTACTAGATCCTAGCTGCGGGATCGGTAGCCAAAGCTCGGCCGCCTTCAGCATCTGAATGAGCTTTGAGTCGTTCCAGCAACGATCCAATACGCGTTAGAGCTTCAGCTCGATCTGGCGCTGGTGCACCCAGTAGCCCCTGCCTCAATTCACCAATCAACTGGCTCGGGGACGGATAATTCAAGTGGGTGGCTGACATTGCGTGATCCTCTGAGAGTGAGGTGATCAACATAACGGCCAGGTCGCCGCTGACCACTCAGCGGCAAAGTGGGTGAGGCCAGGACACGTCCAGGTGGAACATACTGCAGCACAAACAGCTTCAGCTAGCCGGGAATTTAGTCCCGGCCGTTGCAGCGTGTCCCAGCGGCGGGCTCTTAGCCCAACAACGTAACGTGACTGCGTCGATATGCAACGTACGCTTAGGTCCAGCGGGCCTGTTGGCCTATCGCTTAGTGAGGGCTGGGCTCAACCTGCCAGCTTGAGTTGATCTGATTCTTTGAGAGGGAGTCCTGCCTATTCCAGAGGAATATGGAGTGTGGTTTGCGGGACAAAGAAGCCCTTCTCGTCATCACTATCTACGAGGCCCAGCTGGCGGTCGGTACCAATAAGGAAGCCAGGTACATCGCTGACGATCACATTTCCGCCCGGCTGCTCGCAAGCGATCGTGGCCACCCCGTCTTTGGGCTGCATACGCCCTGCATCATCCTTCTGCACAGGCATGCGGATAGAACACCTGCAGTCCTCCATCTGTTGAACCAAATCACTCTCCATTTTCGAGAATGAACCACTCCCACCAACCAGGCTCCCCCATTTCTTCACATATGCCTGCAGGACACCTTCAGTACCAACCGGCTTGGCGATGAAGGGGAGCCCTGTCAGTGATACCACCAGAATCTCTTTGCCAGGTCCGGGCTCAATGACAGGCAATGATCGAGCTGGATGGGCAGATGGCTCGTCGGCGACAGCTAGGCTTGGCGCTGTGAGCGCCAGCAGTGCAAAGGCAGAAGGTGCTTCTTCATGGAAATCCGACTCAGGTATCGAAAAGGTTATGGGCCAGGCAACAGTTTACCCGGCAACCCATACCCGACAGAGCCAAAACCTAGCCTTCAAATCCTGGGGGGTTCCAAAGCCGATTGGTTACGCGGGATGAGCTAACTCCCCTGCACCATGAGTGACCCGCAGACATTGATCTGTGCACCTGCCGAGGCGTCCGCATCTGATCAGCGCCTAGGCTATCTATGCCGGCAGCCGCGCAGCGGCGTTAACTGCCATAACTGCAAGCGCTCACCCGGCCCTGAACGGCGAAGATCCGCGACAGTTTTAGGTAGGCTCTTTACCGGAATGGAATGACTGATTAGTCGCCGCGGGGAGGTGATACTTCATCATCCAACGGTACTGGTACAACCTCCCAGCTATCGGGGAGAAAGTACTTCGGCCCTGCAGGGTGCTTAGCCTTCCAATCGGCCTCGGCCTGCGGGTCGTCATCTACGTCGTCAAATGTGTCGTCGTAATCCTTCAGCTGCGCCTGAAATTGCCAGGCCGCAGCTTCACTCGTGAAGGCCCGGACGGGTTCACTCGGCTGGGACTCGACTTCAAACATCACTAGATAGATCATGGCTCGACTCCGTGCATCTGTCAGTCGCTGCCGTTGAGCTAGACAGTCACCTAACGCTTACTAGCCTCGACTGGTGTCACCGCGGCCATGATCGGGGGCAGTCTCACCTGCAAAATTCCGTCTGATCTGGGCCTCATCATGCGCGGGTAAAAGCTGTGCACCATAAAACTCGCGGCGCTGGGCATATTGTGAGGCATTGTAGGCGAGGTCCTGCAAGCTCACCTCCTCCTCGACGGTTATTAGGTTTAGTGCGGATGCCAGATCTATTAGCCCCAGCGTGTGCAGCACCAGGTCTTTCGGTTCACGGAAAGGCAGACGTTCTACCACGGTATGCCACCGTAACCAGATAAGGTCCGTTTTGATTTTCCACAGCGCTCGCTCGCGCGGCGTCGACACACTACCGTCTGGCCAAAACTGTCTCATGATCGGCTCCGTCTCTCAGGGGGCTGTCGTGACAATGTTGGGGCATAGTGACCATGCCTAAGATGCCAAAATACCGCACAAGCCGATTATTTCCCTCTACCATTCGGCCGGCCGGGCTTTCGGCCGTTCGAACGCTTTTGGAGATACCGGAGGACACCCAGGGTCATTTGAGTATCGGCCAAGGCGCGATGGGCTCCCTCCACCAGAACGCCGCATTCGCGGGCTGCCTCACCCAGCTTGATCCAGCGCCATTGCCAGCCAAGCTGTCCCTCTACCCACTCACCATTCCAGGACGCGTATAACAACATCGCGCAAGCAGTGGTCAGCTCCGGGGCATCCATTCCATACCGCTGATAGGTTTGCGAGATAACGCGCTGATCAAATTGGGCGTTGTAGGCAACGACCGTTCGGCCAGCAATGATAGCCTCGTACTGCAGAGCAATCTCGGGCCAGGTAGGCGCATTGGCAACCATTGCATCGGTGATACGGTGGAGACTCGTTGCCTCCGCCGGGATCGGTTGAGTCGGACGCACCAGGGTATTGAGGAGCGTCGAACCGTTGGAGTCGAGGATGGCGATTTCAATCACTTCGGAATCATCGCCTACGCCTGTAGTTTCAGTGTCGATGAGTATCGCAGTGGCGAGCAGATCCGCGGATCGCGCGGCCACAGCCTGCCGGCGTAGCTGCGTCGGGCCAGGCTCCCATTTCCATGGGACACAGTCGGCCGATTCGTAAACATCGTAGCTGCCCCAACCTTGCCAAACGCTTCCAGCAGGCCGGGCACTTGGCCCTTGCATCAAGCGATCGGCCTTGAGGTGGGTTCGGCAGCGCCAGCCTCTAGCAGCCGCCTCGGCCGGAGTGAGGTGAATTCGATGTTTAGCCATTCTTTCGCTGCCAGAAATGTTTACGGCGGAGCTTCCTTGATAGATCGAGTGCTAGTGCAAGGAAGATCTGACCGAAAAACATCGACATCAGAGCGGTGCAAGCTAACTGAACGGGGATCTCCAATGCTCCTCCCAAGGTGTTCTCGGGAAAGTCCAATCGGATCCGTGCCCCAACGAAATGCCAACACAGGTAAAGAATTCCTGCACAGATCAGAGCAGTCAAAAGATGAAGGCAAGCACGCACGAGCAGGTCAACCACTTTGACAGTCATGGTCTCTTCCTGTCTTCCCTCAACTGCCATACATCCACCCTTCATCCATGATGAGCAGGGCTCGCACGGGACCGGGCGTCTTACCCTTGAAGAATTGGCCCCGCGGCAGCTTGTCTTTAGGGTTGAGACTTAGACGCCACTCATCGAACGCAGCATTCTTCGCACGGTAGGCGTACCGATCGAAACGGGGGCCCGCCTGGGTGACAGCCCAAGCGACTTTGAGTCGTACTGGCCTGAGGCTGACGCTGCCCGCGTTTTTTGCTAACGCAATGTCAGCTGGCACTTCTGCCATTCCTCGCTATACAGCTCTCTTCTTTTCGCATTTCAGTAGCAGAAGCATTAGACCAACTGAGAAACCGATCCCCGGGAAAGCTAAAATGATCAGTGTCCAGGGGTTTGCCGTAGCAGCGATGACAAACGAGGCAGCCACTTGCTCACCAGCCGACTTACTCATGCCCACCGCCCATGAAACCAATGCTGATGCGAAGGGAACTGCAGGCAGCAGGCACAATGCTAGGGCGATCCGAGCAAGAGATGGTTTTACTATGCGCATGTGTATTCCTTCCAAAATATAGTTACTGAGCTCATCGGCGTTTTGCTCCATGAGATGCCTCATGTGGTAGGTGAGGCAGCTCTACAGTGTAACGACCCAAGTGCTGTTTTTTAGAGAGGTGCGGAATTAGATCACACTCTAGGAAGCACTCTGGTTTTGCGTCCGCCATAAAATTCTCGAACCCTCAAGTAAGCCGTCTGGCGGAGCACGTTGGCATGCCGTGCTTCGAAAAGCTTTGCGTGTTGCCTCGAGCCGAATTGGTAATGTCTGCCTCAGCAAAACCTTTGTCGACGGGCTGGCTGCGCCTACCCCTTCTGGACCTAGGTTTACTCAGAGTTATTTTTAGGGGCTGGCCGTGGGTAGCACGCTCTTAATGAAGGCAGCACCGGTCAGTGCATCAGACCAGATACGTAGGGTTTCCACGTCTTGTGGCTGAGACAAGATCTTGGTACGGCTTGCCTCAATGGTGGCCTGGACTTCTGCCAGGCGATTGGCAGGGGTACTGTTTAGGTCCCATCGCAGGAAATCACAAAGGGCCGACCGTAAGTCGGCCATCAGGCTTCCAACCCTACTTTGACGCCATAGGGCCATTGACTGATTAGACCAAGCCGGTGGGTCCTCAGCCATCTGCTTCCGAAGCTGGGCATGGTCAGAAAGGTACACCGCTTGACTCAATACGACTCGGGCAACGAGGTACAGCTCCAGAATCCGAAGTTGTTCGGCCACGGTCTCCATTGGCATTTCGAAATGCGTATTTACCAACTGCTTAGCTTGTCGCTCCCACATGTCGCGTTTTTTTGCCAGGTCCTTCTCCACCCGGTCCTTTCGTTCCTTGGCGTGCTCGACATTGTGCTTGATTGAGTCAAGTAGTTTCGCAGCGTTGGTCAGAAGCTCGCGTTGCTCGTGCGTCAGCCTGTCCCCTAAGCGACCGAGCAGATCTTCATGCCGAGTCAGGGAGCGGAGTTCGCTCGCTGCAGTGGTCAAGCCAGTCTGGACTGAGCGCATTTGTTTTGCGCTGTAGTGGCGCCCCAATTCTAAAACCAGATCAGCGGTGATGCCGGTTGCCTGGGTCAGCTGGTTGCTTTTCACTGCCATGACTCTAATCCTCTGACGCAAGCGGCATGAGCAGATGCAGCCGGCCTGATAAATGTTGATTCACTGAGCATATGCCAGTGAGGCGCGAAGATTCCGCGGAACTTGACCTTGGTGCTGGCCAACACCTTCGCTCGCATACGTCCGCAAGCGTCAGGTTCGCAACGCACATCCCGAAACGTCTAGCCGGTGGCCGTAGCTAGTGCTGCCGCCTGGCCGGGGCGTGAACTATTCGGCGCCCTCCTCACCCTGCTTGTCCAACTCTTGCTGTCGAAGCAGTTCCTGCGCTACCTGCTCGATGTAATCCAGCACCTCTGGCATAACCTTGTATTCGTACTGTTTCCGACCCACGCCATTGTTCGAGAGGCACATCATCACGAGAGTTGCCAAGTCACTCCCGCGGACGTCATACGTCTCATTGACCGTGCGTACGACCGTGTCATAGTTTTCAAGGAAGACCGTTTCTTCGCGAAGCTCCACCTCCAAGGCACGCTGCGCCATCAGAAGTGTGAAGTGCACACCTGGCGTAGCGTCCCAGAATCGATAGATTGCAGGATCGCCGGTGAAGGTGAATGAAAACTGCCCTTGGTCGAACCATCGAACGTCCCAGAACTCCCGCGCCGGCTTGGAGAAAGCCTGTAAGGTCTCCAGGTACTTACGCTCTTCCCGCTTCATTGCCACCGATACAGGAAGCAACAACCCGTTCTCGAGCGCACCAGCTCTACAGAGTGTCTGGTGGATCAGAAAGCGAGAAAGTCGCCCGTTACCGTCCATGAAAGGGTGAAGGAAGACGAATCCGAACGAGATGACTCCTGCGGCTACCAGCGGGTCGATGCGCGCCGGTGCGTCATTCCCAAACGCCATAAGTTGATCCATCAACTCCCGGCACAGCTCCGGCTCCGGTGGCACGTATGTCACCCCGGCCGCGCCCTGCAAACCACTCGCTAGGTGGTTCTGCTCATGGCGGAACGCCGCAGCCATGTCGTAGGGACTGCTAATCGTCGCATTCTGAAGTTGGACCAGGTATTCCTCACTCAGCGGAATGCGCTCATGAGCCTGGCGGAGCAACGAGATGAACTTGCGAGCTTTGTCTTCGCTCGGCGACTCCTTCTCGATCGCGAAAGAATCCTGGGTCTCGTGCAGGTATGCCCATGCCAAAGCACGGTCCATCATTTCTGAGGGGAGGTTTTTAACGAAATCTTGAGCACGGCCTAGAATGTTGTGCTCGAGCAGCGCTTCGATCTCCGGAGTACGCTCAACGGTTGCGCAGTACCCAATCGTTCCAAGGCCGTTGAACTCAACCCGCCAGCGAGAGTTACGCTCACCAGGCATTGTCACGTACTGCTTAGGATCAAACAGAGGGACGAATCCACCCTTGACTGGTGAATGCTGGCGTACCTCCTCCCTGGTGAATGCCTCCCTCAGAAAGCAGGCCTTTCGGATGTAGATGCCGTTGGGAGCCCCTTCCAATTCTGCTTCGAGGCTCTCAGCTGGGATCTGAGGCAAAGCCTGAGCCAGGATCGCAAGATTCACACCCTCATGCTTAAGCGCGAATAGCACGTGGCCAAGCAGATCATCTGGGGCTGGCACTACGTGTGGCGGTACCGCAAGGGTTTCACCGATTGCCTGGATGCGAGTAACCGGCTGAACCTTTGCCGGCCGGCGCAGTGGGAAAGCTGAAAGCCGCAGAGACTCCTGCAGCCAGGCGTATCCAGCTGAGTGCATGGCGCAATTCCTTAATTTCTACCGTTGGCCACCCAATTTTTCTTCAGCGAGCCAAGAAAAAAATAATTTTCGGCAATCTGCCTGACTTTTTCTTAACTGGCTAGCGGTAATAGCACCCGGAGGCTCAACCAACATCCGGAGCTCCCGGTTGCCGACTCCTTTGGATGGCCTGGCGCTCAGTGGCGGCTGATTACTACAGCCGGTCCACTGGACCTAACAAGTAAGGGGCCAAATGCTCATCCTCGAATTGTCCGTCCTCAACAGCGGTAACAATGGACCAACCCTCCTGGGTTTCCATCGCTACGATGTGCCATTCGTAGGGGTCCTCAAAATCGGGATCGAAGCCGGACAACAGCAGAGCAATTTGCTTGCAGAAATCATCAGTCTGCTCGGCCAGGCCGGACGTTTCCAGCTGTCCTGGCTTCACTTTAAGATTCAGCCTCATCAATCCGAGGAGGTCCTTGCAACGGCGGTTGATCAAAATGTCCAACCATCGCCTTTCAGCATCCAGAAATGCTTTGCCAAGATAGCAGTAGTACTCACCGCGCCAGTGAAGGAGCTGTGGCCGTGCGGGAAGCAGCAGGAAGCCAAGGCTCCCGGGAAGCAAATCGCTTGAATAATGTCCGAGGCACGCGTACTGCGCGAGTGCAACGCTGGGATTGTCGCTGACGAGCCCATCGAACCGAGGAGTCGGTAGCCCATGCACGAAGTACACCTGCATACCTTTGGTGCCGAGTGATGCATCACTGATCAGGAATGCGGGTTTGCCAATCATGCCCTCCTGTTCCAAATTAGTGGCGTCCCATCCTAGGTATCGAAACACCTCGGACCACGCATCGAGATCTGGCTCAGACGTCAGTGGGGTCAGTACCTCCACATTGAGGGGCGAATGATCGGCTGCGAAAAGATCTTCAATGTCGAATTGCTCTGCGGCCTCCATCTCGTCATGAAACTGGGCGACCTCTTTTCGACTGAAAGCCTCGAACGGCTTTCCTGACGACGGAGAGAGGAAAGTTACGATCGCGCCTGCAATATCAGGATGTACATCGTGTTCAGTGAGCAATATCTCATAGTAGCGCTCGAGACGTGGCTGGAGCTTGTCTTTGCTGAGCGCCTCGTCACATGTAGATGGCGGCAAGCTTCCAATAGCAAAAGCCATGATGTCCCACGACCCGAAGCCGCAGAGTGATGCCAAGATTGAGGCGCACCTGTCTGACTCGAAACCACATGATTCTGTGCACGCCGCCACCCACTCTTGAGCTCGGTCGACGTCACGCAATACGAACGGTTCAGTGGACATGATGTTCCTCGCGTACGTGTGGGTTACTCCCAATCATAGGCAGGCGACAGCGCCACACAAAGGAAAGACAAAGGGTTTTGAGCCAAACAATGGCTTCATGAAACCTATAGTGTTCGTGTCTCTGCCAGCGGGGGCGTGCCAGACTTGCGGCGTATCTGCCTATTCCACCGATCGGCAAAATGAGATTTACCTGTGAGCCTTTGCGGGCCGGCGCAAAGGGATGGTCAGCAAGGGCCTAGAATCTAGCCGTCAAAGGTGTCAGGCTGGTCACCTGGCGCAAAATCCTTCATTTCGGACTGTGGTCCCGCATTTTTCCTTAAGCAGCATCAGAAAATTTTAACTCTAGCCCGTTTTCTTGATTTTTTATTGACTGATTGCCGGCCCGGGCGGATGTGAGGCGGTATCAAACAATGCGTTCAAGAGCCCGCAGCTCTCCCTGCCAGCACATTCACGCCAGGCTAATGATTCGTCAGGGTGACCAGCGCCAGCGCCACCAGAGCACCCACACTCCCAGCACAAATCCAAATCGATCGCTTCAGCTGACGATGCTCGGAAGCCAACACCTGTAAGGTGGATTCAAGCGACCTCACCAATTGAGCCTGGCCATCCAGCTTGAGATGAATGGAACTGGAAAAGTGAGACAACTGCTCGCTGCCTTGTGGAGCTTTCTCCTCGCCTGGGGCCCGGCCATTCAAGGGAAGTACAACACGATGATGCTCACCGTCACTGGCGATGATGCTGCCACCGGCTCCGGCACATGCCAGATTTAAGCAATCAATAAGTGGCTGAATCACCATCACCCCCCAATCACCGGGGCTTGGTGCGAGTGCTGCAAATTGCGGCTCAATCACGTAGCCATACATCAACGTTGTGGTCACCGCCAAAACGACCAAGCTCCATCCCTTGGTAATCCGACTCCGCGGCCAGTAGAGTGCGGCTGCCATCAGCATCGCAGCAGAAAAGACCAGCGTATATCCACCGCCAATGGGGTGTAGTGCATATGTACAAACGATTGTTCCTGGGAACCAGGCCAGTGCCGCGATCGCGATAACTGCAAGCTTTTTATTGAGTACGTCTTCGAAGCCATTCTACTTTCCGTTATTGGCGCGGAACATTCGGTTTGCCAGGGGCAGCCAAACGGACATTTGTTGCGCACAGATGTCCGCCTGACATAGACATGTCAGCAAAGCTCCTTTGGTACCAGGACTGAACTCCCAAGCCTGGCGTACACAACCGCGCGCATTGATGCCACGAGTTGGCTCGCGTGCTCGAAGTACACATCAGTTCCCTTGGTCTGGGCTCGACGTAGCACACACTTACCGTGCAGGTCCCATCCAGCTGGACCGGTGGACAGCTCTAACATCTCGCTCACAGGACCCCCTAGCGCCCAATCCTCATGTGGGTTGTACCGGGCAATTCGCTCGGTAGCTATGTAGCGGTACCGTGCAAACGTGCGCCAGCAGTTTCCGTATTCCGGAGGTGCGAGCTCAAGGTGTAAACCGAGGGCAATTCAAACGGCCCAACCAACGGCTTCGCCTTCAAGGGCTGCTGTTTCCAACTCGATCATTGGTTGATCTGCTGGGTGTTGCATAGAACCACCCTGTAGCCCTGTGGGCTCATGTCACCCTCCAGTGCAGATACCGGGCCGAGACTAGCTAGAGCCTTGAGCGCTCCCGCACGATTGGCTACAAGTGCTTTGGCCTCAGCTGCTCTCCAGAGATCAACCCCGGTGCCTGATACACCATTGTTGCTGAACTCACTGCAAGACTCAGCGTCTTCCTTAGCCGCTTCCAGGTAGTCCTGCGTCCGGCAATGTGGGCACAGGTACGAGCAGTCGTTGGGATCAAACCCTTCACCATCGCCTGCATACCACAGGTAACCACCCTCTCTGCAGCGCCAATCACCGTCTTCGTAACCACAGTCCCCGAATGTCTCGGCGGTAGAGTTATCTTCCGTCACACCTATTCCCTCGCGTCATTAGATGGTTGTTTGTCCTGCGGTGGCGCCAACAGCGCGGCGCCGGCCGTTCTAAACCTTAGGAAGCTGCGCGCTTGAGGGAATCTTTCAATTGGGTAGGCAGGTTCTTGATAATCAGGGTGCCGGCGGCTTCGTCATACTCCACCTTGTCGCCCAGCAGGTGCGCCTCAAAGCTGATCGAAAGGCCTTCGGCACGCCCGGTGAAGCGGCGGAACTGGTTGAGGGTGCGTTTGTCGGCCGGGATTTCCGGCGACAGGCCGTAATCCTTGTTGCGGATATGGTCGAAGAACGCCTTCGGCCGGTCTTCGTCGATCAGGCTGGACAGCTCTTCCAGGGTCACCGGCTCGCCCAGCTTGGTCTGGGTGGTGGCGTACTCGACCAGGGTCTGGGTCTTTTCGCGGGCGGCCTCCTCCGGCAGATCCTCGCTCTCGACGAAATCGCTGAATGCCTTGAGCAGGGTGCGGGTCTCGCCCGGGCCGTCGACGCCTTCCTGGCAGCCGATGAAGTCGCGGAAGTAGTCCGAGACCTTCTTGCCGTTCTTGCCCTTGATGAACGAGATGTACTGTTTGGAGTTCTGGTTGTTCTTCCACTCGGACAGGTTGATACGTGCCGCCAGGTGCAACTGGCTAAGGTCGAGGTGGCGTGACGGTGTCACGTTCAACTCGGCGTTCACTGCTACGCCTTCACTGTGGTGCAGCAGGGCGATGGCCAGGTAGTCGGTCATGCCTTGCTGGTAGTGAGCGAACAGAATGTGGCCACCGGAGGAGAGGTTGGACTCTTCCATCAACTTTTGCAGGTGCTCGACCGCCTCGGTCGAGTATTCGAGAAAATTTTTGTCCCCGTCGAGAAATTCGCGTAGCCATCGGCTCATAGGATAGGCGCCAGACTCCGGATAGAAGTAGCCCCAGGCCTTTCCTTGCTTCGCGTTGTAAGCGTCGTTCAAATCCGCCAACAGGTTTTCAATCGCATCGGACTGATTTAGAACGCTGTCAGCAAGATGAAGCACGGCCGGGTTGCCATCCGGTTTTTTATCTAAAAAATGTATGGTGCAAGAACGAATTGGCATAACTGGTCCTTAGGTTGGGTGCCGGGCTCGCCGGCATCACATGATCCTCGCGTTCTGCGAGGGAGGTTGGAATCGTGATTAAACTGGTATGAATTCCCGGCGAACGGCGCTTGCGAACTCAACTAGGCCCTTTTGATTAGCCCAAGAGGCCACCAAGGACTCAGCATTTGGTCCACCACGCTGCGCGACCTGCAACCCATGCTCGATCGCGGTTGCCCGCTGGCCCGGGGTAAGGTCGAACCCTGTTGCAGCGATGATGAGGTCAAGAAGATCGCCAGCTTGAGTGGAGAAGGTGGCAAAGACATTCAAGACGGTAGGCTCTTGCCCACCGCTGAAATGCAAAGAAGTCAAATGGTCGTTCTGAGCTTGGTTCATATGGCCGCTACTCCTGGTCGAATAGCACCTATGATAACGGCGGAGTCGGAGGCGCCCAGCTGGAGCGCCCTCGCCGAATTCAAGCCTTCAGACAGTCAGTTACGGGGGGACGAGAAACTGCAGTCACTCTCTACTGCCTAGTCAGCACGGGGAAGCCAACAGCGAGGGCCAGGACTTCACTACTCCCCAGGAGCATCGGTTTTGTCCTTGCCACCGCCCTTCCCGTTTGCCAGGCGCTCCCTGACGAATGCAAAGGCCTGCCGGACCAGATAGCGAATACTCAGTCCGAAGATCCTTAGGAAGGTCCATGTCCAGGATGCAACCAACCCGAGAACCAGTTTCACTTTTGCGGGCTCTACCAACCGGGTTTCGCCTGCCGGCTGGCTCCAAGGATTGTCAGCTGGGGTGTCGCCAGTGTCGCGGCTGTTCCACCAGTCGGTCAGTGCCTGCATCTCATGCTGGGCCTGAGCTATAACCGCTGGATCGGAGCTACTGCTAACGACTTTGACGACTGCGAACTCACCAGAAAACCGATGCATCGTGTAGCAGTAGTTCGAGCAGGTTTCACTCTCAGTCCACTTGTCCATCGTCACATTCAGTACTGCGTTAGCACCCCATTCCCGGGCCTGGTTGGCCAGAATCTCACGGGCTTTGTTGGGATCGTTCGACTTGCCCCACCCCGTACCAGTAATCAACACCACCTCCATACCACGAGGAGCGCCACCCTTCGACCAAATGAAATTGTCAGGCTCAACGTAAATTGGTGTCGGGCCTAAACCCGGTACGACCTGTTTAGCCTTCGATCCCTTTGGCGAGGGTGTCGGGACAAACGTCACGCGCTGGCCAGTCACCAATACTTGATCGCCCAGGACATCGCTCCCGTGGACGAAATAGCGCTCGCCGTCATCGCCATTGATGAATCCATACCCTTTCGCCTGGACGAAACTCGTCACCACTCCTTGGATGGTGGTGGCAGTGGCATTCTCTCGAGTCAAAGCGTGCATCCTTTCAAATCCGATAGTGGGGATTCTACCGTCTATGTTGGGGACTAGAGGATTAAAAGGTCAGCTTACGAATACTGCCGCTCCGCGAGGATGGGCTCCCCGCAGAGCCCCATGCAGAAACTCCAGGTGCCCAGCTGGCTTGCAGCCGGGCGACCTTCCCTACTCAGCCTTCGAGAGTGCCGAGGTTCTGCATCAAGCCGCGGGGCTTAGCCCGTGGCAACTCCGAACCTACATAGACGTAGCCGTGATTGAATGCCGCGCGGCGGCGATCAGCATCTAGGTCCAGTGCTGCCTGAATGAGGTTGATGCGTGATTGCTGGGCCACCAGCGCATCAGAATAGCTCTCAAGCGTAGCAGCAACGTCATGGATACCATCAAGCTCAATTTCATTTGCCCACCATTGCGCAACGGCGATTTTGGCAGGGCCGGGCTTGAAGAAGCGGAATGGGCCAGCGCCTTGAAATCCAGCCCCCAACATAATCAGGCCAATAAGCACGTCAGAGAGTGTCAGCGTGGCCAGGTAGTCGTCATCAAATGTCATGCCTTTGCAGTGAACACAGATAGCGCCAATCAACGCCAAGGGCGGGAAAACGCCAAGAGCCGGATACCGTTTAAGGATCTGGTCCGACACACTCTCAAGACGCGGGGTCTGAGCTGAAGACGCCGCAGGCAACATTTCGGCAATTAGAATATTTGCAATCGCCGCATGCTGATATGGCAAAAGCTCGTTCCTACAGATCATGAGGAGCTCGCCGTTCTCCGCAAGTTTGTGCAACAACTCATGCGCAGACTGTTCCTTCCTGGCGAGAACACTGGTGGCTCGATCCTGAAAATCCAACGCTTTGGGGGGAACAAACACCTTGTTCGACACATCATGTGCGAAGGCAAACCTGTCACGATCGTTGACAGCAGGGCCGGGACGGAAATCCGGAAAAAGCGAGGGCATGTCCGACTCGTTCAGCCATGGTGTGGTTTCGTAGTAAGTGCTAGTGAGCTTATCGTCAGCGCGGACCTTAATCGCTTTGCCGTCAATAGCCCAAATGTCTTGCTTTGTCCCGAGATAGGGCTGGACCATGGTGCGATACCCGGCGTAGAGGTGCGGGAGAAGCTCGAGATCTTCCGTCGGTACCACCACTTCTTTGCGGGGGTCGAAAACGGCACCCGGACTGCGTACGCCAGGCTTCAACGTGTATACCGCATCGTCACCCTTCGCAGGTTGAATCATAGGGTCCAGCATCGAGGAGCCGCCCTGGATGTAAGCCCCTCTCACAACAAACGATAGGCCCTCTGCTACCTCTTCTTCAGTGAGAAAAAGCCGCGGCAAAAAACCCCCATGTGTCGTGTGCCTAATTGCACGGCCAATACAAAGCCCGGATTTCTCAAAGAGCCAAACCACTTCATGATCAGAAACGGTAAGACCATTTTGGATGTGCTGCGACAGCGGTACCCATGACTGAGGGATGAGAGTTTTGCTCAAGAAGTTGTCGATCGCTTCCTCACTGCCGGCAGGATAGAGCCCTTCAGGGTCAACGATTGACCGCTCCAGGCGGGAACCCCGGATAGCTTCGTACATTGCAGTGAAGCAAGCCCAGTTGAATGCACGGCCGTCCTGGCGCACACACAGGTCGTAGGCTGGTGCGCCTAGTCTGAAGAAGCGAGCCTGTTCCTCGTGCCAGTTAACGCCGGGAAGTCCAGTTTCAGTTTCACCTTGTTGGTCGACAATCTCACACTGCCCCTTCAGACGCTCCTCCTGCTGACGCTCAACCGTGTACTGGTCAAAGCTCAACCCACGAAGGCGGGCCCGGCCAGCGCGCAGCCATGCGTCCACGAGTGGGATATCGGCATCGAGATGAAGCTGGTAGGCGAATAACAGTTGAATGTCAGCCCGGGTGATCGACCCTACAGCAGGAACTGGACCGCGACCGAGGCAAGCAAAAAGCTCGTGCGTGCCGCTGTACAAGGCGAGGTTCGCGAAACGCTCCTTGAGCCGGTCAGGATTTTGGGTGTTTAGGATGTCTAATCCGCGGTATAGGCGTTTCACAATGCCTACAAATTCACGAACGTCAGACCTTAGAAAAACAAGGCGGCCAAGAGTAAAAGGGGGTCGGTTCATCACATGATCCTTAGAAGTCGCACGAGCGAAATGCCCATGTCTACGGGTATGCACGATGACTGCGGTTGCTGGCTGACCTGGTCGGTGTGCACAAGACCGATACTTCTCGGTGTGACAGATTCCCAGTAATGCGGATGCTTCATGTAACTCAGCGTCTTGAGATCACTCGTATCAAGCCACAACGCCAGCGGCCCTTTTCAAGACCCGGGAAGCATAGGGGATAGGAAATACGTCTGGCAAGCGGGAATGATCGACAGCGGAAACGCGCGGTCGACGCTGATGGGGTTGGACTGAAAAACAGTCCCAGGGACAGGTAGGTAACCCAGAGGTGCGACCGGGGTAATTCAGAGGACAGCTAGAAGGTCATGGTTCCCAGTGGCGATGACCTGCGGATAGACCACTCGAAGCCACCATCTTGGCATAGCTGGCGCTGATAGCGGACCTTTTCGCCGTCGGCGCCGATCGCCTCGAATGACTCAGCTGCGCTTGCCACGTTGTCACCTTTGCGTGGGCCGTCGATTACTGGCCATTTACATGTGTTACGGCCGGCCTCACTGACCTGCAAACTGGGTGAATTGTCAGACGAATGAAGGAGCAAAGACTGTACCCTGGGCCGTTAACACGCGGCGGACGCTGATGATCCAAGTACCAGGCCTGTGGCGTTTTGCATCCCAAGCACTCCGAGCAGGTTTGTGCCAGGGCCTCCTCGATGCTCTCGGTCTGATACCCCCAATCAGGATCGAGTCACCTTCGTAGCCCTAACCCACCGTCCAGTGCTAGGCGGTGCAGGTGTCTGTCGGGTATCCGTCTGAACGCGATTGACCAAAACCCGTCTTCGTTATCTACTGTATATCAATACAGTTATTTTGAAGTGACGCATCGTGCTTGTAACCAGCATTCGCCAGATTACCGAATCAGAGATACCCGGGCTTCTGCTTGTCCTGTCTGGAACGGTTGCAGGCGGCTTTCCTAGCCCGGCTGCAGACTACTACCAGCCTCCAATCTCATTGGATGAGCTGGTTGGGCTGCGAGCACCGCATGTCTTTCTTGCTGAAGCAGAGGGGGACAGCATGGCCCCGGCAGCTATTATCACGCGCACCAAACTCGTCGTCGATCGATCCCAAACTCCATGTGCTGGGCTGGTTGTTGTTGCTTACGTCGACAATCAGCCCGTCGTAAAGCGGCTTGCTAAGAGAAGCGATGAAACGCTGTTCCTCTCTTCCGACAATCCAAATTACCCGCCCATCGAAGGCGACAATATTGATATTTTTGGAGTGGTTACCTGGAGCCTGACGCGCCATGTACCATAACCGTCCAACATATGCTTTAATTGACGTTAATTCGTTCTACTGCTCTTGCGAAAGACTTTTCAGGCCGGACTTAAAGACAACTCCAATCGTCGCGCTTTCAAATAATGACGGCTGCGTAATTGCGCGCACCGCGGAGGCCAAAAAACTTGGAATCGTGATGGGAGACCCGTATTTTAAGATCAAACCATTACTTAAAAAACATGGCATTGTCGCATTTTCTAGCAATTACGCTCTTTATGGCGACATCAGTTCCAGAGTGCAACAAACAATAGAGAGCATGGTGCCGCGCGTTGAAGTGTACAGTATTGATGAAAGTTTCGCAGACTTAACCGGAATCCCTGAGCCGCTCGGGGACTTTGCACGCGAAATACAATCTAGGGTTCTCCAATGGACCGGCATGCCAGTAGGTATCGGCATTGGTCATACGAAAACTTTGGCTAAAGCAGCTCAGCACGCAAGCAAAGTTTACCGACAACAAACTGGTGGCGTTGTCGACCTGCGAGCTGAAAAAGCTGTGAAATGGCTGCTGGAGCGTATGCCCTGCCAGGACGTATGGGGCGTCGGGCGGCGGCTCACCGAGCATTTAGCCTCCGACGGGATTACTACAGCCTGGCAGCTTGCGAACGCAAACAACACAATTATTAGGCGTAAGTATGGCGTTGTACTTGAGAGAACCGTTCGGGAATTGCAAGGTCAGTCCTGTTTAGACCTCCAAGAGGCCGAACCGGACCGCCAGACAATATGTACTAGCCGCATGTTTGGCTCTCGCATAACCGCAAAGCCTGCGATGCAAGAGGCCATTGCATCCT
>Ga0153917_1000263_pt1 | contig 41676 bp, 38 predicted proteins | sample TSFL001MetaG_FD_104695 | JGI IMG/M metagenome (GOLD analysis project Ga0153917, IMG submission 104695) | Attine ant fungus gardens microbial communities from Florida, USA - TSFL001 MetaG | ecosystem: Host-associated > Fungi > Mycelium > Unclassified | place: USA: Florida, Paynes Creek Historic... | reverse complement strand
TCTTCACGGTAGCCATAGCCATCCAGAATCACCAGTACCATAGGTTTTTTAGAAACCGACATTGCGACAACCTCATGCTCAAGAGACAAAAAATTTGCGTAATTTTACTACAGCTGAATCGATCAAATAGCCGCAGAAGATCAAAGAATGGGTAGGGGCAAGGCGCTTCTCAGGTCATTTTAAGGCTTTTTTTTCGTGGCATCCCGCAGAAAATCGATTAGCTTATTGTCGCTGGCTGTATTTGCCACAACGCACAGGTATACTCCTGTCCTGGTTTTTTTAATCACTTAGACGGGAGTTGTTACCCCCCATGCAAGAAATTATGCAATTTGTTAGCCGCCACCCGGTACTGAGCATCGCGTGGATTGGTCTACTGGCCGCAGTGCTGTTCACCACCTTTAAGGGCCTGACGTCCAAAATTCGGGTTATTACCCGTGGTGAAGCGACGCGTCTTATCAACAAAGAAGATGCCGTTGTCGTTGACCTGCGCCAGCGTGATGATTTCCGTAAAGGCCACATTGCAGGTTCTGTTAACCTGCTGCCTGCTGAAATTAAAGCGAACAACATTGGCGAGCTGGATAAGCATAAAGCCCAGCCTATTATCGTTGTAGACGGTACCGGGATGCAGGCGCAGGAATCTGCAAGCGCACTGCACAAAGCCGGCTTTGAAAACGTATCTGTACTGAAAGAAGGCATTTCCGGCTGGAGCGGGGAAAACCTTCCTCTGGTTCGCGGTAAATAAGGAGCCCAGTCATGGCCAATATCGAGATCTACACCAAAGCAACCTGCCCGTTCTGCCACCGTGCGAAAGCGCTGCTGAACAGCAAAGGCGTCACCTTCCAGGAACTGCCTATTGATGGTGATGCGACAAAACGCGAAGAGATGATTCAACGTAGTGGCCGTACGACGGTTCCGCAGATTTTTATTGATGCGCAGCACATTGGCGGCTGTGATGACTTGTATGCGCTCGACGCGCGTGGTGGACTCGATCCCCTGCTGCGCTAAGAGACTTTAGGACAATTAAAAAGGGTTTTTCCATGTCAGAACAAAACAACACCGAAATGACTTTCCAGATCCAGCGCATCTACACCAAGGATGTCTCTTTCGAAGCGCCAAATGCGCCACACGTTTTCCAGAAAGATTGGCAACCAGAGGTTAAACTTGATCTTGATACCGCATCCACCCAACTGGCGGATGATGTGTATGAAGTTGTGCTGCGCGTAACCGTAACCGCATCTCTGGGCGAAGAAACTGCGTTCCTGTGCGAAGTACAGCAGGGCGGTATCTTCTCCGTTGGCGGTATCGAAGGTAACCAGATGGCGCATTGCCTGGGTGCATACTGCCCGAACATCCTGTTCCCGTATGCTCGCGAATGCATCACCAGCCTGGTTTCTCGCGGTACATTCCCGCAACTGAACCTTGCGCCAGTTAACTTTGATGCGCTGTTCATGAACTATCTGCAACAGCAGGCTGGCGAAGGTGCTGAACAACATCAGGATGCCTGATGAGCACTGTTAATGCGTCAATGACTGTGATCGGTGCCGGCTCTTACGGCACCGCTCTTGCTATCACGCTGGCAAGAAATGGTCACGATGTGGTTCTGTGGGGCCACGATCCAAAACATATCGCGACGTTGCAACACGACCGCTGCAATGTGGCGTTCCTCCCGGACGTTCCGTTTCCTGATTCCCTTCACCTCGAAAGCGATCTCGCGACCGCGCTCGCGGCCAGCCGCAATATTCTGATTGTGGTGCCAAGCCATGTCTTTGGCGAAGTACTGCGCCAGATTAAGCCGCTGATGCGCGCAGATGCACGCATTGTGTGGGCGACGAAGGGGCTGGAAGCTGAAACCGGACGCCTGCTCCAGGATGTTGCCCGCGAAGCGCTGGGCGATGATATTCCTCTGGCGGTGATCTCTGGGCCAACGTTTGCAAAAGAGCTGGCCGCAGGTCTGCCAACGGCCATCTCTCTGGCATCGACCGATGCGACTTTCGCTGACGATCTTCAGCATTTGCTGCACTGCGGTAAGAGCTTCCGTGTCTACAGCAACCCCGATTTTATCGGTGTGCAGCTGGGTGGTGCGGTGAAGAACGTGATTGCTATTGGCGCAGGCATGTCAGACGGCATTGGTTTTGGCGCGAACGCGCGTACGGCACTCATTACCCGTGGGTTAACCGAAATGTCCCGTCTTGGCGCAGCACTGGGCGCTGATCCGGCCACCTTTATGGGAATGGCGGGTCTGGGTGATCTGGTGCTGACCTGTACCGACAACCAGTCGCGTAACCGCCGCTTTGGCATGATGCTCGGACAGGGCAGCGATGTGAAAAGCGCGCAGGAGAAGATTGGCCAGGTGGTTGAAGGCTATCGCAATACCAAAGAAGTCCGCGAGCTGGCACACCGTTTTGGTGTTGAAATGCCAATAACCGAGGAAATTTATCAGGTATTGTATTGCGGAAAAAATGCGCGCGAGGCAGCATTGACCTTATTAGGTCGTGCGCGCAAGGACGAGCGCAGCAGTAACTAATCGCAGGGATCCTTGTTAGCTATATGACCCGGCCAGCAAAGAACTGGCCGGTCATTAACATATCGTCTGGAGTATGCAATGCCGTGTGAAGAACTGGATATCGTCTGGAACAATATTAAAGCCGAAGCCCGGGCTTTGGCTGACTGCGAGCCTATGCTGGCCAGCTTCTATCACGCGACGCTACTCAAGCACGAAAACCTCGGCAGCGCCCTGAGCTACATGCTTGCCAACAAACTGGCCTCCTCAATTATGCCTGCCATCGCCATTCGCGAAGTGGTGGAAGAGGCCTATGCCGCAGACCCGGAAATGATCGCCTCTGCCGCCTGTGATATCCAGGCTGTGCGCACGCGTGACCCGGCTGTCGATAAATACTCCACGCCGCTGCTGTACCTGAAAGGCTTCCATGCGCTTCAGGCTTACCGCATTGGTCACTGGCTGTGGAATGAAGGCCGCCGCGCGCTGGCCATCTTCCTGCAAAACCAGGTGTCGGTCACCTTCCAGGTGGACATCCACCCGGCCGCGAAAATTGGCCGTGGGATCATGCTTGACCATGCCACGGGCATTGTCGTGGGTGAAACGGCGGTCATTGAAGATGACGTGTCGATTCTGCAATCCGTCACGCTGGGTGGTACGGGCAAAACCAGCGGCGATCGCCACCCGAAAATCCGCGAAGGGGTGATGATTGGCGCGGGTGCGAAGATCCTCGGTAATATCGAAGTTGGTCGTGGGGCGAAGATTGGTGCGGGTTCAGTTGTGTTGCAACCTGTTCCGCCGCACACCACTGCGGCTGGCGTACCGGCGCGTATCGTCGGCAAGCCAGACAGCGATAAACCGTCGATGGATATGGATCAGCACTTCAACGGTATTCACCATACGTTTGAGTATGGTGACGGGATTTAACTTCTGAGAATGGCGCCAGGGTAACCCAGCTGGCGCCAGGCTTCATACACCACCACCGACACCGCATTAGACAAGTTCATGCTGCGGCTGTCCGGCATCATTGGAATACGGATTTTTTGCTCAGGTGGCAGGGCGTCCAGAATGGTTGCAGGCAGACCACGGGTTTCCGGGCCAAACATCAGATAATCCCCGTCCTGATAGCTCACCGCGCTGTGTGCAGGCGTTCCTTTCGTGGTCAGGGCAAACATGCGCTGCGGCTGTTCTGCTTCCAGAAACGCGGCATAGTCGTGATGGCGAACCACGGCCGTAAATTCATGATAATCCAGCCCTGCACGGCGCAGGCGTTTGTCGTCCCACGCGAAGCCCATCGGCTCAATGATATGCAGGCGAAAGCCGGTGTTAGCGCACAGGCGGATGATGTTGCCGGTATTGGGTGGGATTTCTGGTTCGAATAAAACGATGTTAAGCATGTTGCCCCCTTGAATAGCGGGGGCAGAATAGCACAGAACTAGGCCGCATTCCCCTGCGACAAAGGGGCCAGTGCCGCAGGCAGTTTACTCAGTTCCTGCACCAGCGAATCCTGGCTGATTTCGCTAATCGATTTCGCGCCGGTCAACGTCATCGCCACTTTCATCTCTTTCTCGATCAGGTTCAGCAGATTCGCCACGCCCGCCTGACCGTGGGTTGCCAGTGCGTAAAGGTAGGCTCGACCCAGCAGCACGCTGTCTGCACCCAGGGCAATCATGCGCACCACGTCCAGCCCGCTGCGAATGCCGCTATCGGCCAGAATCGCGATATCGCCTTTGACTGCATCGGCAATGGCAGGCAGTGCGCGGGCAGAAGAGAGCACGCCGTCGAGCTGGCGCCCGCCGTGGTTAGAGACCACAATGCCGTCAGCACCAAAACGCACGGCATCGCGCGCATCCTCCGGATCGAGAATGCCTTTGATCACCATCGGGCCGTCCCAGAATTCACGGATCCACTCCAGATCTTTCCAGGAGATTGACGGATCGAAGTTGTTCGCCAGCCAGCCGATGTAATCTTCCAGACCGGTGGGTTTACCGAGATAAGCCGAGATATTGCCCAGATCGTGCGGACGACCGTTCAGACCGACATCCCACGCCCACTGTGGGTGAGTGACAGCCTGCCAGTAGCGGCGCAGGGCGGCATTCGGGCCGCTCATGCCGGAATGTGCATCACGGTAGCGTGCACCCGGTGTTGGCATATCGACAGTAAAGACCAGCGTCGAACAGCCAGCGGCTTTGGCGCGCTCCAGCGCGTTACGCATAAACCCACGATCGCGCAGGACGTATAGCTGGAACCACATCGGGCGCTTAATGGTTGGGGCGACTTCTTCAATCGGGCAGACGGAAACGGTGGAGAGCGTAAACGGAATGCCTTTGGCATCTGCCGCAGCGGCCGCCTGTACTTCGCCACGACGGGCGTACATGCCGCACAGGCCGACAGGGGCGAGCGCAACAGGCATCGAGAGCGTTTCATTGAACAGCTTCGTCTCAAGGCTCAGGTCGGACATATTTTTCAGCACGCGCTGGCGCAGGGCCACTTCTGACAGGTCTGCCACGTTACGACGCAGCGTGTGTTCGGCATACGCCCCGCCGTCGATATAGTGAAACAGGAATGGCGGCAAAATGCGTTGCGCCGCGGCGCGATAGTCACTGGCTGCTGAAATAATCATGCTTTGTTCTCCCTGGAAATGTCGTTGTCGCCAGGCAGACGGGTAATGCGCGCCTGTCGGGCCTGATCTTCATCGAATTGTTTAATGGTGGTGTGCACAAAGCCCAGATGCGCCATCATCGCTTTGCGCGCGGCATCGGCATCACCGGCCAGAATGGCGTTAAGTACCGCCTCGTGCTGTTCGGTCAGTCGGGCAAACACCGGCGGTACCAGATACATACGCTGGCGGCTCTGCTTGACGGAGGATTGCAGCAGGTCGAAGAACCCCCGCATGGTCTGGAGCAGCACCACGTTATGGGAAGCCTCGGCAATCGCCAGATGAAAACGGACATCGGCCTGGGAAGCGATATCCGGGTCGCTGCTTTGGGTTGCCTCAAAACAGGCCCGCAGTTTCTCTTTATCGGCTTCTGTGGCCCGCATTGCCGCGTGCCAGGCAGTGCTGGCTTCGATGGCGTGTCGCGCTTCGAGGATGTCAAAGCTGTAGTCGGGGTCGTTTGCCATCAGCGTTTTGAGCGGCTGCACAATGTTTTGCTCAGACCAGTCATCGTGCTGCCAGCGCACAAAGGTACCGCCGCCGCGGCGGCTCAGCAGCACGCCGTCGTTAACCAGCGTTGCCAGCGCTTCGCGCAGTGAATTACGCGATACCCCAAGCTGGGCGGCAAGCTGGCGCTCGGCGGGCAATTTCATGCCCGCTTCAAGCTGTTGTTCTTCAATCAGCGCCCGTACGCGAGAAGCAATCTCGTCGGAAAGGCGTCTGGGCATCACTATCATGGAATCATCCAGGTTAAGACATAGGCCTGTAGGGTGGTTATCACACCGACCATACAGGTGAATATCAGGCTGTGTTTAACGGTAAAGCGGAACAGATCCGACTCTTTACCCACCAGGCCCACCGCTGCACAGGCAATGGCGATGGATTGCGGGGAGATCATCTTGCCAGTGACGCCGCCCGTTGTATTCGCTGCAACCAGCAGCACGTCCGAGACACCGATTTGCTGCGCGGCAGTTGCCTGAAGCGCGGCGAAGAGGGCATTAGACGAGGTATCTGAACCCGTCAGGAACACCCCCAGCCAGCCGAGGAACGGCGAGAAGAAGGTGAAGGCGTGGCTGGTATGCGCCAGAGCCAGCGCCAGCGTGGATGACAGGCCGGAATAGTTCGAGATGAACGCGAATGCCAGCACCATGCCAATGGAGTAAATCGGCAGCGCCAGCTCTTTAATAGTGGTGGCAAAGGTCTGTATCGCTGCGGATGGCTTCATGCGCAGCCACACGACAGAAAGGATAGCCGCAAACAGAATGGCCGTGCCGGTCGCGGAGAACCAGTCGAACTTGTATACCGCAGCATACGGCGTGGCGGCGTGAACGACTGGCGGCATCCGGGCGACCATTTTGTCGAGGAACGGTACGGAGATGTTAATCACCATGTCGTACAGCGCACCGCCTGGGGCAAACAGCGCTTTAAACGGTGGCACGCTCCACAGTGTGACGGTTGCGGTCAGGAACAGGAACGGCGACCACGCGCGGATCACCTGGCCCGCGGTATACCCGGTGCGCGCCAGCGTTTGATCAACCTGAGAGGCACCCATATCCGCAAAGCGGAAGATGCGTACCGGCTGCCAGCGTTTGAGGAACAGCGTCAGGCAAACCAGCGAAACCAGCGAAGAGATAATATCCGGCAGTTCCGGCCCGAGGAGGTTCGAGCTGAGGAACTGAGCAATCGCGAATGAACCACCCGCCACCATTACCGCAGGCCAGGTTTCTTTTACGCCACGCCAGCCGTCCATAATCGCCATGATCCAGAACAGCACGATAATGGTCAGGAACGGCAGTTGACGGCCAACCATCTGGCCGATTTCAAAGCTATCCAGCCCGGTAACTTGCCCGGCAACCAGAATCGGGATCCCCATCGCACCAAACGCCACCGGCGCGGTGTTTACGATCAGGCACAGGCCAGCGGCATAAAGTGGATTAAAACCAAGACCAACCAACAGCGCCGCCGTGATCGCTACCGGCGCACCAAAACCGGCAGCCCCTTCAAGGAATGCGCCGAAGGAGAAACCGACAATCAGCATCTGCAAACGTTGGTCCGGGGTGATGGAGAGAATCGACGAGCGGATGATGTCAAACTGCCCGGTTTTCACCGAGATTTTATAGACAAAGACCGCGGCAATAATGATCCACGCTATTGGCCACAGCCCGTAGAAGAAGCCGTACACCACAGAAGCCAGCGCACGGTCGACCGGCATTTTGTAAAAGAACAATGCGACCAGCAGCGCAATGGCAACGGTGTATGTCGCAGCAAGGTAGCCCTTCAGCTTGAGCTTAATCAGCGCAAAGAAGAAGAACAGGATCGGTAGCGATGCGATCAGGCTTGAAAGCCAGATATTCCCGGCCGGATCGTAGTTTTGTTGCCAGAGGCTCATGCAGGTCTCCAGGGGACCGCACAGTCAGTTTCGCGGTGAGTCTGCGCTCATCTCGGCGTCACAGTCTGTGTAAAAGTGGTCCTGCCAATAGTGTGATGTAGGGTGAATGACAATGAATGGTTAATTAGATGTTATCGATGAGCAATGGTTTTGTGAGCAAGAATTATAGAAGTGTGAACCAGGGGAGGGATGTTTGATGAATTGGTTGGGCCAATTTGAAGCGGGTGGGGCCTGATGCCCTCACCCCGGCCCTCTCCCACGGGGAGAGGGGGAATTATCAGAACGCGGTCTTACAAAAACCCGTCATCTCTTTCAGGCCCATTTCGCGGCCGAGTTCCGTCATCGGGTGTACGACGACCAGGCCGCGCACGCTTTTCTTCAGCTTGCCCATATCGGCCTGTTCTTTTTTGGTGATCGCACGACGATGCGGCATGTTCATCAGCTTCTGCGCTTCTTTGCTCAGCTTCTGGCCTTTGACTTCGCGCAGGCGCTCGATTTCGGTTTCCAGCGTGGCGATCTCTTTTTCCAGCTCAGCGTATTTCTCAGCGGCATCAACCAAAGAGAGATCGGCCTGCTGGTGGCGGATCAGATCCAGACGGTCGCTCAGGCGTTTAATTTCGTTCTTTTCGACTTCTTTCATCACAAATGACTCTAAAAACGGGGGATTTACAGGGAAGGATACACCAATGTGCGCAGGCTTACTTCTGAAACGCTTTTTTTAAGCTGATTCGGGAAATCAGCTCAGTCAGGGAAAGGACCATGGTAGAACGGACAACCTGTTGATAACGAAGCTTTTGCATCGCATACAGCTCAGGATCGCTGTTATCAAAATGCGGTGCCGGAGGCAGCGCGGTGACGCAGTGCAGCTCGCCAAAGGGCCCCAGAATTTCGTCATCGGTAAAGCCATATTCATTACCGTCATGATTTAATTCTTCGCGCAGCGCCATTAACAGCTCAGCGTCTTCATACTCTGGCCTGCTGAGCACACCAAGGCCGTAAATCAGCTTCAGACGCACGGATAAATCGCCCAGCGGTCCGTCTCCGTCCAGTAACGGTTCTACAGCATATTTTACCGCGTAGTCGTCTTTGCGAAACACCTGAAGCACCAGGATATTCACCGCCTCGGTTAACAACTCGACGGCGGCAATCAGGAAGCTTCGTACGGTTTTGCCAGCATTCAGACGCTCAAGCACACGATTTTCAAAGGCCTGGGTTTGTTCCATTATTGCCTGCATATCTGACAATCTGTTATCTGGGCGCAGGATAACCTGCGCCGCATTCTGCATCATTTGGTTGCGTTATATGCGTTAACCGCCTCCACAACCACGTTGCTGTTGGCATCCAGGCCTGAAACCTGCGCCAGCGCAGCTTGCGGGCCTTCATCGCCAATCAGTTTCGCCAGTTCAAGCGCCTGCGGATCTTGCTCGCTGCGGTAGTGCATGGCAGCGGCAATCCCTTTCACCAGGTTAGCGTGCGGCAGGCCGTATTCCAGCGTGCCCAGCAGTGGCTTAATCAGGCGGTCGCCCGCGCTCAGTTTACGCAGTGGCTGACGGCCAACGCGCTCAACGTCATCTTTCAAATACGGGTTTTCAAAACGACCGAGGATTTTCTGGATGTATGCTGCATGTTTTTCAGCATCAAAACCGTAGCGTTTGATCAGCACCGCGCCGCTCTCTTCCATTGCACCTTTTACCACAGCGCGGATTTTCTCATCGAGAATCGCGTCACGGATGGTCTGATGACCGGCCAATTTTCCGAGGTACGCGGTTATAGCATGACCGGTGTTCAGCGTGAAGAGTTTACGTTCGACAAATGCCATCAGGTTATCAGTTAATTCCATCCCCGGGATGGTTGGCAGCGCGCCTTTAAACTGCGTTTTATCGACAATCCATTCGCTGAAGGTTTCAACGGTCACTTCCAGCGGGTCGTTGGTGGCAGATTCAGACGGTGGAACGATACGGTCAACGGCGGAATCAACAAAGCCAACGTGCGCTTCAACCCAGGCTTTATCTTCGTCGGCCACGGCGGCCAGAACGTGGCCTTTCAGCTGCGTGGTGCCGCGAACCATGTTTTCACAGGCGATGATGTTCAGCGGGGTATCAATACCCTGCGCTTTACGTTTTGCCAGACCTTTCGCCACCGCAGGGGCGATACGTTCAAGCACAACCGGGCCGACCGCCGTGGTCACCAGGTCAACGCTTGCGATCAGATCAACCACGTCATCACCGATGCTGCTTACCGCATTCACGCCAGAAACGGTTTCGACCTGCTCGTTTTCTCCCACTACGTGAACCTGATAGCTATGACGGGCATTCAGGGCGTCTAGCACCACCTGGTTCACATCGGCGAATGTCAGCGTAATGCCCGCGTCTGCCAGCAACTTGCCGATAAAGCCACGACCAATATTACCTGCGCCAAAATGTAATGCTTTCATAGTGTTAACCTTCATCAATGTTTTTACCCGAGAGGGCTGGGGTGAGGCATTTCCCTCACCCTAACCCTCTCCCAAAGGGAGAGGGGATAGTTTGGAACTTACTTGTTCAGCAGTGCCAGCACTTCTTCCACGCTGGTGGTGTTTGCCAGACGCTCGATGACTGATTCGTCATCCAGGGCGTTGGTCAGGCTGGTAATCACCTGAATGTGCTCGTTGTTGCGAGCGGCGATACCAATCACCAGACGGGCGATGTCGTCTTCTTCTTCACCGAAGCGCACACCCTGTGGATACTGACAGAACACCACGCCGGTTTTCAGCACGCGGTCTTTCGCTTCAACCGTACCGTGCGGAACCGCGATGGATTCACCCAGGTAGGTTGGGGTCAGTTTTTCACGTTCCAGCATGGCGTCAACATACTCAGGCTGGACGTAACCGCCTTTCACCAGTTGTTCACCCGCAAAACGAATGGCTTCTTCTTTGTGGGTCGCTGTACGGCCCAGGAAGATGTTTTCCGCACCCAGTTTGAACAGGTGGCTGTCGTTCGCATCGAAGCTGTCTTTCAGGCTATCGCGGACTTTCACTTCGTTGTCTTCGTGGCGTTGTGCCGCAACCAGACGTTCAGTCAGGCTGGTGTACAGGCCGCTGTCGAGGAAGTTGGTCAGCGAAATGTGCTGCGCCTGTGGAACCTGACGCATAGCGCGTTCGGTCAGATCGCGGTGCGTGATAACCAGGTCAACATCCGGTGGCAGGCTGTTAATCGCGCTGTTGGTTACAGAGATATTGCTCAGACCGGCATCCTGTACTTTCTTACGCAGCACGCCTGCACCCATTGCGCTGGAACCCATACCGGCGTCGCAGGCAACGATGATTTTACGTACATGGCTCAGGTCGTTAGACACATCACCAGCCGCCAGTGGGGTCGCGCCTTTGGATTCCGCTTTCATGTCGTGCATGCGACGGGTTGCTGCTTCGATATCGTCTTCTTCTTTCACTTTGCTGGTTTTCAGCAGGATAGAAGAGACAACGAAGGAGACTGCCATTGCCGCACAGATAGCCGCGATGTTAGCGAAGTAAGCACCTTTTGGCGTCATCGCCAGCACGGCCAGGATAGAGCCCGGAGAGGCAGGAGAAACCAGACCACCGCCCAGCACGCTCAGCGTGAACACGCCAGTCATACCGCCGAGGATAACGGCCAGGATAAGACGTGGGTTCATCAGCACGTATGGGAAGTAAATTTCGTGGATACCACCCAGGAAGTGAATGATAGCCGCACCGCCCGCAGACTGTTTTGCACTGCCACGGCCAAAGAAGATGTACGCCAGCAGAACACCCATACCCGGACCTGGGTTCGCTTCAATCAGGAAGAAGATAGACTTCCCGAGGTCATGAGACTGCTGAATACCCAGCGGTGAGAAGATACCGTGGTTGATGGCGTTGTTAAGGAACAGGATTTTTGCCGGTTCAACAAAGATAGACGCCAGCGGCAGCATGTCGTGCGCAACCATGAAGTTAACGCCTGCTGCCAGAATTTTGGACAGCACTTCAACCGCCGGGCCAATGCCGAGGAAGGCCAGAATCGCCAGGATCATACCGATGATGCCAGCGGAGAAGTTGTTCACCAGCATTTCGAAGCCGGATTTGATTTTACCATCAACCCAGACGTCGAATTTCTTGATTGCCGAGCCGCCCAGAGGACCGGCAATCATCGCACCGAGGAACATCGGCATATCCGCACCGACAATCACACCCATGGTGGTGATAGCACCCACCACACCGCCACGATCACCGCCAACCAGACGACCACCGGTAAAACCGATGAGCAGCGGCAGCAGGTAAGTAATCATTGGGCCAACAAGTTTCGCCAGCGTTTCGTTAGGCAACCACCCTGTCGGAATGAACAATGCAGTGATGATACCCCACGCGATAAACGCGCCGATATTTGGCATCACCATGTTGCTGAGGAAACGACCAAAGCTTTGTACTTTGATCTTGAAATCGGATGACATAAAACACCCCTTCTTATGTTTACGCTTAGGCTTGCGGCCCGAGGTTTATCGTTAATGTGCGGCGGCAGAGGTAGCCGGACCCTGTTCATGCTGTGAAATCTGGCACTGAATCGTTCAACTGTCCAGACAGCGAAATTTTGTGTGATCTCAATCACGTAAATGTAGGGGGTGTGGTATTTAATGAAGTGATCTACGTCACAAAAGTGATGTACAAAAAAAACTCAGTGCGTGTAAAAAGCGCAAAAAGCACGGTGTTTTGTGATGTTTGTCACATTTAGTGTTCGCCAGTTTGTTTCTGTAATGTGATTGGATTCACAAAAAATTTTCATGCAGATTTCTCTGGATGTGATCAAAGGCAAACTCTGTTTTTCGGTTCACAGCCAGGATGTAATAAAACAGCATCTAAAGCGAAAAAATACATGTGCGTGTGTGTTATGGCGAAAAGTGAAAACCTGGATTACGCTCAATATGTAAGGTTAAGTCTATTATTCTTCAGGATATATTTTGACACGCTTATAAACTTGCATGGAGTTATAATAAAAAACCATACTCTGCGGCTCTGAAAATAAGCGCAGGCTATTGCGCTTAAATTTATTTAATTCGTGTGCTTATTATTTTATTTATTTAATGAGTTATCGTTGCTTGAGTGAGGGGAATATGTTTCTCAACTACTTTGCGCTGGGCGTGTTAATTTTCGTGTTCCTGGTTCTGTTTTACGGGATCATCGCTATTCATGATATCCCCTATAATATGGCCAAAAAACGCAACCATCCCCATGCCGATGCAATCCATACCGCCGGGTGGATAAGCCTGTTTACGCTCCATGCCATTTGGCCGTTTTTATGGATTTGGGCAACGTTGTACCAGGAAGATCGTGGCTGGGGTATGCAGAACCATATCACAAAGCCTGATGAGGTCCCCGGCATGGATGCTCTGGCCAAACGCGTGGCCGAACTAGAACAAAAACTGGCTGCCGCTCAATCGCCAGCAGATAAGAATACGTCGGAGCACTGATCATGGATCTGTTGATTATTTTGACCTATGTGGCTTTTGCCTGGGCAATTTTTAAGATATTCCGTATTCCTGTAAACCAGTGGACGCTCGCCACCGCGACATTAGGTGGGGTGTTTATTGTTGCGGGACTCATTTTATTAATGAACTATAACCACCCATATACCTTTACGGCGCAAAAAGCGGTTATTTCGATTCCCATTACGCCGCAGGTTACGGGTATAGTGACTGAGGTTACGGATAAAAATAACCAGCTCATTAAAAAAGGCGAAGTGTTATTTAAACTGGATCCAGGCCGCTACCAGGCACGTGTCGACCGACTGCAAGCAGACCTGGTGACCGCCACGCACAATATCGATAACCTGAAAGCACAGCTTTCGGAAGCCGTCGCCAATACCACGCGAGTGTCTGCTGAGCGCGACCGCCTGTATAAAGACTATCAGCGTTACCTGAAAGGCAGCCAGGCGAAGGTTAACCCATTCTCTGAAAGCGATATCGATAACGCACGCCAGAACTATCTGGCACAGGATGCGCTGGTAAAAGGCTCAGTGGCTGAACAGACGCAGATCCAGAGTCAGTTAGACAGCATGGTTAATGGCGAACAGTCACAGGTGGCTTCTCTGCGCGCGCAACTTGCTGAGGCCAAATACAACCTCGATCAGACTATAGTACGTGCGCCAAGTAATGGGTACATCACGCAGGTGCTGATTCGCCCAGGGACATACGCTGCCGCGCTGCCGCTGCGTCCGGTGATGGTGTTTATTCCTGAACAGAAACGCCAGATCGTTGCCCAGTTCCGTCAGAACTCGTTACTGCGTCTGAAACCGGGTGATGAAGCTGAAGTGGTATTCAATGCACTACCAGGGCAGGTATTCTCCGGTAAACTCACCAGCATTCTGCCAGTGGTTCCGGGCGGTTCTTATCAGGCCCAGGGTGCGTTGCAATCGCTGACGGTCGTTCCGGGTACGGACGGCGTGCTGGGCACGATTGAGCTTGACCCGAATGCTGATGTCGATGCATTACCAGACGGTATTTATGCTCAGGTGGCGGTTTATTCCGACCATTTCTCGCATGTTTCCGTCATGCGTAAAGTGTTGTTGCGTATGACCAGCTGGATGCACTACCTCTATCTCGATCACTAATCTCTCCAGGGCAGGAATGCGATATGCATACCTGCCTTTTTTCATTGCTTGATCCATACTGACCTCTTTGTGGGCATTCAGGATCAGGCAATGAAACTTATCGGCAGCTATACCAGTCCCTTCGTGCGTAAAATCTCGGTTCTTCTGCTGGAGAAAGGGATTGAATTTGAATTCGTCAATGAACAGCCCTATAACGCTGAAAATGGCGTTGCCCGGTTCAATCCGCTAGGGAAAGTCCCGGCGCTGGTAACTGATGATGGCGAGTACTGGTTTGACTCTCCCATCATTGCGCAATACATCGAACTGCTGGGTGTGGCACCAGCCATGCTCCCGGCCGATGCGAAAGCGGCACTGGCGGTGAAACAGATTGAGGCCCTGGCCGATGGCATTATGGACGCGGCGCTGGCTTCCGTACGTGAGCAAGCAAGACCTGCCGCCCAGCAGTCGGAAACGGAGCTGGTGCGCCAGCGTGAAAAAATCAGCCGCAGTCTGGATATGTGCGAGCAGCTCATCCGGGATGGCATCATCCAGAGTGATAGCCTGAACCTGGCGACGATAGCCATTGCCTGCGCCATCGGCTATCTCAATTTCCGTCGTGTTTCTCCTGGTTGGTGTGTAGAGCGCCCGCTGCTGGTTAAGCTTGCCGAAACGCTCTTCCAGCGTGAGAGTTTTGCCCAGACGGAACCGCCTAAGGCTTGATTCGGGTTATAACACTTCGGCTCGGGAGGTTGTACAATCCCTCTTCACATCGACTCCCTCTCCCGTCGGGAGGGGGGATGATAATCCATTGCCAGGCGCTTTCATGACTACTCATCTTTCTCTCTACAGCCACATTCCCGCAACCGATCGTCTGCTTCGTGATCCTCACTTCCTGGTCGTCCTGGAAACGTTCGGCCATCGCGCAACGGTAGATATGCTGCGCACGTTACAGGAAGAAGCCCGGGAACATATTCAGGCCGAAAATGCGTTGCCAGACTGGGCTGTACACTGGGGGCTGGAGGTTGAAAAGCGGCTGGCAGCGAATATGCAAAACACGCTGCGCCCGGTCATTAATCTGACGGGGACCGTTTTGCATACCAATCTGGGCCGTGCCCAGCAGGCTGAAGAAGCCGTCAGCGCGGTGGCGCAGGCTATGCGCTCGCCCGTTACGCTGGAGTACGATCTCGACGGTGCCGGGCGCGGGCATCGCGACAGGGCGCTGGCGGACTTACTTTGCCAGCTAACTGGTGCGGAAGATGCCTGTATTGTGAATAACAACGCGGCGGCGGTGCTGCTGATGCTGGCGGCGACAGCAAGCGGCAAAGAGGTGGTGGTATCGCGTGGTGAGCTGGTAGAGATTGGCGGTGCGTTCCGCATCCCGGACGTGATGCGTCAGGCCGGGTGTACATTGCATGAAGTGGGCACCACCAACCGCACCCACGCGAAAGACTATCGCGCGGCAGTGAATGAATACACCGCGCTGCTGATGAAAGTACATACCAGCAACTACCATATTGAAGGCTTTACTCACACGGTTGAAGAAGCCGAGCTTGCGGAGATTGGGCGCGAGCTAAACGTGCCGGTAGTGGCCGATCTTGGCAGCGGTTCGCTGGTGGATTTGAGCCATTACGGCCTGCCAAAAGAGCCGATGCCGCAAGAGATGATCGCCGCAGGTGTCAGCCTGGTGAGTTTTTCCGGTGATAAATTGCTGGGCGGGCCGCAGGCGGGGATTATTGTTGGGCGGCGCGAAATGATTGCCCGGTTACAGCAACATCCGCTAAAGCGGGCGTTGCGCGCGGATAAAATGACGCTCTCGGCGCTGGAAGCGACGCTTCGGCTCTACCTCCACCCGGAGAAGCTGGCTGAACGCCTGCCCACCCTGCGGTTACTGACGCGCGATGCGGCTTCGATTCGTGCTCAGGGAGAGTTGCTGTTGGCGCAAGTTGCACAGCATTACACTGATTTTGACGTGCGTGTCGAATCCTGTCAGTCCCAGATTGGCAGTGGTTCGCTGCCGGTAGACAGGTTGCCCAGCGCAGCACTTACGTTCACCCCGCGCGACGGCAGAGGCAGCCAGCTTGAGGCGCTTTCTGCACGCTTACGCGCCTTGCCAGTACCGGTAATTGGACGTATTTATGATGGCCGAATGTGGCTGGATCTACGCTGTCTTGAAGATGAAGAGCGGTTTCTGGAGATGATGTCGAAATGATTATTGCCACCGCCGGTCACGTTGACCACGGCAAAACCACCTTATTGCAGGCCATTACGGGCGTAAACGCCGATCGCCTGCCGGAAGAGAAAAAACGTGGGATGACCATCGATTTGGGTTATGCCTACTGGCCGCAACCCGATGGCCGCGTACTGGGCTTTATTGATGTGCCTGGCCATGAACAGTTTCTTTCCAACATGCTGGCGGGCGTAGGTGGTATTGACCATGCGCTGCTGGTGGTGGCGTGCGATGACGGCGTGATGGCACAAACGCGCGAACACCTGGCGATCCTGCAACTGACCGGCAATCCACAACTGACGGTTGCGCTGACGAAAGCCGACCGCGTTGATGAAGCGCGCATCGATGCCGTGCGCGAAGAAGTGCAGGCCACCCTGCGTGAATACGGTTTTGCCGATGCTCCGTTATTTGTGACGGTCGCCACCCAGGGGAGCGGGATTGACGCTCTGCGTGACCACCTGCAACACCTTGCATCCCGCGAGCAGGCCAGCCATCACAGTTTTCGCCTGGCGCTCGACCGCGCATTCACTGTGAAAGGGGCGGGTCTGGTGGTGACGGGAACGGCGCTGAGCGGCGAAGTCAGCGTGGGCGATACCTTATGGCTGACAGGCGTTAACAAGCCAATGCGTGTACGTGCACTTCACGCGCAAAATCAGCCGGTTGAACATGCTCATGCCGGGCAACGCATCGCACTGAATATAGCGGGCGATGCCGAAAAAGAACAGCTGAAGCGTGGCGACTGGCTGCTCTCTGATGCACCGCCCGAGCCATCTGAGCGCGTCATTGTTGCGCTTCAGATGCATTCGCCTCTGACACAGTGGCAACCGCTGCATATCCATCATGCTGCCAGCCACGTGACCGGACGCGTATCACTGCTGGAGAACGACCTGGCTGAGCTGGTGTTTGATACCCCGCTGTGGCTGGCGGATAACGACAGGCTAGTGCTACGGGACATTTCCGCTAAAACCACGCTTGCCGGGGCCCGCGTGGTGACACTGAACCCGCCACGCCGCGGAAAACGTAAGCCGGAATATCTGCAATGGCTTACGGCACTGGCACAAGCGAAAGGGGATGCTGACGCGCTGGCCGTGCATCTTGAGCGTGGTGCCGTGAATCTGGCGGATTTCGCCTGGGCTCGCCAGCTGAGCGGCGAGGGGTTGCGTCAGCTGACGCAAGAGCCGGGCTTTATCCAGGCCGGATACAGCTTGCTAAATGCACCGATTGCGGCGCGCTGGCAACGTAAGGTGCTGAGCACGCTCGCCACGTATCATGAACAGCATCAGGACGAACCCGGTCCGGGCCGCGAGCGCTTACGGCGCATGGCGCTGCCCATGGAAGACGACGCGCTGGTGCTGTTACTGATTGAAAACATGCGCGACAGCGGGGTGATCAACAGTCATCACGGCTGGCTGCATCTGCCGGATCATAAAGCGGGCTTTACGGCTGAACAGCAGGCGGTGTGGCAGAAAGTCGCGCCACTGTTTGCGGATGAACCCTGGTGGGTGCGCGATTTAGCCCATCACACCAGCACCGATGAAATGCTGATGCGCCAGGTGTTGCGCCATGCGGCTCAGCAGGGGCTGATTGTGGCGATCGTGAAAGATCGTTATTACCGCAACGATCGCATCGTGGCGTTCGCGAATTTGATCCGCGAACTGGATCAGGAGCGAGGCTCAACCTGTGCGGCCGATTTCCGCGATCGACTGAACGTGGGGCGCAAGCTGGCCATTCAGATCCTGGAATATTTCAACCGCATTGGTTTTACCCGTCGTCGTGGTAATGACCATTTATTACGCGATTCATTATTATTTCCTGAAACAAAATCAGGAATTAATACAGAAACAGAATAGATTGAAATAGATTTATATATTAATTAATACACTCGCAGGCTTAAATATATTAAGCCTGCGAGAATGCACGCAAAAACAAGTTATTGATCATGTTTTTTAAATAATCTTTTCCGTATGCTGCCGATACTTTTTTATCTCTTCGAGGAAATATCATGGCTGCATCCGTATTTTATATTCCGTCCGTGAATATTATTGGTTCTGAATCATTGGGTAGCGCAATGGATACCATGCGCGACTACGGCTGGCGCCGGGCGCTGATTGTGACTGATGCCATGCTCAGCAAGCTGGGTATGGCGACAGATATTCAAAATGCACTGAAAGAACGAAATATTGCCAGCGTAGTTTATGACGGGACACATCCTAATCCCACCACGGGAAATGTGGCCGCCGGTCTTAAAGTATTAAAGGACAATAACTGCGACTGCGTTATTTCTCTCGGTGGTGGTTCGCCGCACGACTGCGCAAAAGGTATTGCGCTGGTGGCCGCTAATGGCGGCGATATTCGCGATTATGAAGGCGTGGATCGTTCTGCAAAACCGCAATTACCGATGATTGCCATTAATACCACCGCGGGCACGGCCTCTGAAATGACGCGTTTTTGTATTATTACCGATGAAGCACGTCATATTAAAATGGCGATTGTCGATAAACACGTTACCCCGGTGCTTTCTGTTAACGACTCATCGCTGATGGCGGGGATGCCGGCCTCACTGACGGCGGCGACAGGTATGGATGCTCTGACCCACGCAATTGAAGCTTATGTTTCCGTTGCCGCAACCCCCATCACGGATGCCTGCGCGTTGAAAGCAATCACCATGATTGCCGAAAACCTTGTCCATGCCGTTGAAGATGGCAGCAATACGGCGGCACGCGAGGCGATGGCCTACGCGCAGTTCCTTGCCGGGATGGCCTTTAACAATGCCTCGCTGGGTTATGTACATGCGATGGCGCATCAGCTTGGCGGCTTCTACGATCTGCCGCACGGCGTCTGCAATGCGGTGTTGCTGCCACACGTTCAGGTCTTCAACTCTCGGGTTGCCGCTGCCCGTCTGCGGGACTGCGCCAGCGCAATGGGGGCGGACGTCAGCAAAATGACCGACGAACAGGGTGCGCAGGCCTGTATCGTGGAAATTCGCGCCCTGGCGCGTAAGGTGAAAATCCCGGCGGGTCTGCGCGAGCTGAACGTCAAAGAAGAGGATATTCCGGTGCTGGCAACCAACGCCCTGAAAGATGCTTGTGGGTTCACTAACCCTGTTCAGGCAACCCACGAAGAGATCATGGCGATTTACCGCGCTGCGATGTGACCCCTGTCGTAAACCCAGGATGGACTGGCGAGAAAATCGCCAGTCCGAACTACCCTTGTTGTACACCAACAGCAAGGAGACGGTCATGACAAACAATCCTCCCTCATCGCGTATTCAGCCTGGCGAGTATGGTTTCCCTCTCAAGTTAAAACCCCGTTATGACAACTTTATAGGCGGCGACTGGGTTGCGCCCGTCGACGGTGAGTACTATTCGAATCTGACCCCAGTTACAGGCCAGCCGCTGTGTGAAATTGCCAGTTCCGGGAAGAAGGATATCGATCTGGCGCTGGATGCAGCACACAAGGTGAAAGACAAATGGGGGCATACCTCTGTGCAGGACAGAGCCGCCATCTTGTTCAAAATTGCCGATCGAATGGAGCAGAACCTGGAGCTGCTGGCAACGGCAGAAACCTGGGACAACGGCAAACCTATCCGTGAAACCATGGCGGCGGACGTCCCGCTGGCCATTGACCATTTCCGCTATTTTGCGTCCTGTATCCGTGCGCAGGAGGGGGGAATAAGTGAGGTGGATAGCGAAACGGTCGCTTACCATTTCCACGAGCCGCTGGGTGTGGTCGGGCAAATTATTCCGTGGAACTTCCCGCTGCTGATGGCGAGCTGGAAAATGGCTCCGGCACTGGCGGCAGGCAACTGTGTTGTGCTCAAACCTGCGCGCTTAACGCCGCTGTCGGTGCTGTTGCTGATGGAAGTGATTGGCGATTTGTTGCCACCGGGGGTGGTCAACGTGGTGAACGGTGCCGGGGGCGAAATTGGTGAGTATCTGGCAACCTCAAAACGTATTGCCAAAGTGGCCTTTACCGGGTCGACGGAAGTGGGCCAGCAGATCATGCAATACGCGACCCAGAACATTATTCCGGTAACGCTGGAGCTGGGTGGCAAGTCCCCGAATATCTTCTTTGCCGATGTGATGGATGAAGAAGATGCCTTCTTCGACAAAGCGCTGGAAGGCTTCGCGCTGTTTGCTTTCAACCAGGGTGAAGTGTGCACCTGTCCGAGCCGGGCGCTGGTTCAGGAATCTATTTACGAGCGCTTTATGGAGCGCGCGATCCGCCGCGTGGAGACTATTCGTAGTGGTAACCCGCTGGATAGTGTCACTCAGATGGGTGCTCAGGTGTCGCATGGGCAGCTGGAGACCATCCTCAACTACATTGATATCGGTAAGAAAGAGGGGGCGGATGTTCTCACGGGTGGGCGACGTAAGGTGTTGGGTGGCGAGCTGAATGAAGGCTATTACCTGGAGCCTACAATCCTGTTCGGCAAGAACAACATGCGTGTCTTCCAGGAAGAGATTTTTGGCCCTGTGCTGGCGGTGACCACCTTCAAAACCATGGAGGAGGCGCTGGAGATCGCTAACGACACGCAGTATGGCTTAGGGGCGGGTGTCTGGAGCCGTAACGGCAATCTGGCCTATAAGATGGGGCGTGGCATTCAGGCTGGACGCGTGTGGACAAACTGCTATCACGCCTATCCGGCACATGCGGCGTTTGGCGGGTACAAACAATCGGGGATTGGCCGCGAAACGCACAAGATGATGCTGGAACATTACCAGCAAACGAAATGCCTGCTGGTCAGCTACTCTGATAAACCGCTGGGACTGTTTTAATCACCCAGCTCAGGTCGCCCATGGGCGGCCTGAGCAATTTGCTGACGAAGGCAGTTCAGTACGCCGTCCAGGACGTATTGCACGCGCCAGGGCTGGTACTCGCGTTTGCGGAATATGGCCGTAAGATCGAGCCACCACTCCTCCTGATGCGGAAAACAGGGGACTAGCATGCCATGAGTGAGCTCTTTTCTCAGGCTCTCTTTCGGGGCAAAAACAATGCCGAGGTTATTTCTCGCAAGCTCCAGCGCCGTCTGGGTATTATCACAAATATAATTCCCGGTGACTTTATAGTCGCGCGCGCCTTCACTGCCGTGCGCCCGGAAACGCCAAATGTTAGCATCGTCAACCAGCATCGAGTCTATTAATATACATGAGTGATTGATTAAATCGTCAGGGCCGCTGATAGGGTGGATCTTTAAGTATTCTTTAGAGGCAAATGCCGTGACGGAGTATTTTGTTAATATGCTTGCGACTAAATTTTCATCTTTCGGTTGAGCATAGGTGATTAAAATATCGCAATCGTCAGGAAATGAAACACCCTCGGAAAATTCGTTGCTATCAAGGTTATAGGTTTTTAGCGAAATACGAATGTCGCCTGGATCTTCAATCTTGTGAATGACATAGCGAGCCAGATAGGTGACGATGCCCGTTGGGGCGTAGATGGTCACTTTTCCTCGTTTTTCATGCTTGTAATCAGCAATAAAATTAATGAGTTGGCTATTTTTATCCAGTGAAGCATTAACGTAGGGTAACAACGCCTCGCCGAACTGCGTGAGTGACAGCTGGCGAGTGGTGCGCTCAAATACTTTGAGTCCAACGCGGGTTTCAAAATCAGATAGATATTTACTCACATTGGCTTGTGCCATCCCTAACAGAGCGGCGGCGTCACCAATACTGTGCGTTGCGGCGATGACAGAAATGATTTTTAACTCACGCGGCTTCAGTTGCAGGTTACTCATCATGCGCACTCATCTATATGATTTTATATATAATATTATATAAACAGCAGCGTTGCATTGGTAAATTTGTAACCATTATTATTCGCCCCGCTCGTTTGGCGTTTAAATGGATTGCATGGAATGACTATTAATAAGAATTTACTCATCGCCGCCACGTTATTTGCAACATCATCCGCGATGGCCGGTGAATTTTCACTAGGGGCGGGAGCTGTATTTAATGAATCGCCTTACAAAGGGTATAACGAAAATACCACCGCAGTACCGTTAATTAGCTATGAAGGTGACCGGTTCTATGTGCGTCAGACCACGGGAGGATGGATCCTGTGGAAAGATGGCAAAAATGAACTGAGCCTGACGGCAACCTGGATGCCGCTGCATTTCGACCCGGATGATAACGACGACCATCAGATGAAAAACCTTGATGAGCGTAAAGCGTCGGCATTTCTGGGTGGTGCATACTATCGCCACGAAAGCTGGGGTAGCCTGAAATTCGCCGTTTCTGGTGATGCGATGGATGAAAGCGGTGGTGTGATGGGCGAAGTGTCCTATTTCCACCCGATTCGTATGGAGCGCCTGACGCTGACGCCGTCAGTGGGCGTTTTCTATAGCGATGAGAGTTACAACGATTACTACTACGGCGTGTCCGGCAACGAATCTCGTCGCACCGGGCTGGATGAATACACGGCGGGTGACAGCTGGACACCGTACGTTGGCCTTGCTGCAAAATACCAACTGACCCAAAGCCTGTTCCTGAATGCCAGCGCGGTGTACACCGTATTGCCTGACGATGTGAAGAACAGCCCGATGATCGACCGTGATGACAGCTTCGCGCTGATGACGGGCATGACCTGGCGTTTCTGATGGCTTAGCACTGTCCCCACGGAAGGGGGCAGCCTCTCTGATTGCCTGGTGCTGTTGCGTTTATCTGGTTTGTCAGCCTTATGTTTTGCCGGGTGGCGGCTCCGCCTTACCCGGCCTACAATACGGCTTCAGGCCCGCGCAAGCGTAGCGCCGCCAGGCATTTTATTGCGACATCCCCCGCATCTTCGTTCGTAACATCGTGTATTGCACTTTCTTTTCTCATCGTCTCTTCCTGTTCTGAAAACACATTGCTGCACTCAGATCATCTCTGCGCTAACGTGATCTCACTCGGTAAGTTTCGTGTGTATAATGTGTATAATCATCGAAGGATCAGGATGTGAAAAGTGCGGACGTCATTACCATTCTGGTCAGTCATGGCTGGAAATGCATAAGAACGAAAGGAAGCCATCATCAGTTCCGCCATCCGGTATTTAAAGGGTTGGTAACTGTTCCTCATCCTAAAAAAGACATTAAACCTGGAACTCTCGCGCAAATCTGGCGGCAGGCGGGCATCAAACATTGATATCAGGAGAAGTTATGTTTTATCCGGCTTATATTCATTCTGACCTCAACGGAAGCGCCAGTGGCTTTTTTCCTGATGTGCCAGGCTGTTTTTTTGCGGGAGATTCTCTGGATGACGCTTTTCAGGACGCTCGTGCGGCGTTGACTGCTCACTTTGAAACGCTGTTTGAAAGTGATGAAGAGCTCCCTTTGCCCGGTAATGTTGAGGCACATCTTGAGGCAACACCAGGTGATTTTATCGGTGGGCAGTGGCTGCTGGTGGACATCAATATGAAGCAATTTGACGGTAGAGCTGAGCGTATTAATATCACCATGCCCCGTCGTTTGCTGGTTAAGATCGATTCCTTTGTCAACGAACATCCCCAGTTTAGCAACCGGAGTGCCTTCCTGGCAGAGGCAGCACGTCGAGTGCTGCCCTGATTATTGCCCTCTCCCGTGGGGGAGGGCAACAGGCCACAAGGAATTACGCCTCATCTACCCAAATCCGCATTTCCCCTTCACCGCGGTTCGCCCAGCTAAACCATGGAATAAAGGTTAATGTCTGAGGCTGACGCTGCACTGGTGAACGATCGTATTGCCACAACGCATCCGAATCAGTTGCATGGCAACCGATGCCCTCTGCCTGAATCAGCATCTTATGGGCGAAAATCCCTTTTCCTTCAAAGACCCGGAATGTGCTCTCTTCAGGCAGGGAGAGGTTATGCAGATTCGCACCGTTGTCGGCCTCTTCCAGACAATAAACCAGCGGGCCACGTTGCAGAGCGACTTTACCCGCCTGCTGGCGTACCTGTGGATTGCCGTACAGACGGCGAACTGGCATGGGTAGCGTTAGCGTAAGGGTCTCTCCCTCTTGCCAGCGACGGGTGAGGTAGAGATAACCCCGTGTCACTTCCCCTTTAATGACTTCGCCATTCAGGGCAATTTCCGGGTTCGCGCACCAGTCCGGCAGGCGCAGAGCCAGCGTGTGAGTCACCGGTACCGGAGAGGTAATGTCGATTTTCACCTGCTCATGCCACGGATAGTTGCCACTGATACGCAGCTGTAGCTTGCGATCGCCAACCGGGATAGCGACGTCGTTCCCCACATACAGGTTGATAAACAGTGCGTCTTCACGAACGGTATAGATGTAATGGCCGAGCGAGGTCAGCACTCGCGCGATGTTTGGCGGGCAACACGCGCAGCCAAACCAGCGCTGGCGAACCGGTTTAACGTGATCGTAGATATGGTTAAACGACAATGTCTTAGGGTGCACCTCAAGCGGATTCACATAGAAGAAATGCTTTCCGTCCAGCGCCATACCGCCTAATACCGTGTTGTATAACGCCCGTTCCATGACGTCGGCGTACTGGCTGTCTGCCTCCATCTCCAGCATCCGGCGGGCAAACATCATCAGACCAATCGAGGCGCAGCTTTCGGCATACACTGTGTCGTTGGGCAGATCGTAATCACTGCTGAAGGCTTCGCCGCTGCTCTGCGAGCCGATCCCACCGGTAATGTAGAGCTGACGCTGGGCCATGTTGTTCCACAACCGCAAACAATCCTGGCGTTTACCTTCGTCATGACTCAGGCGCGCCAGATGTGCCATGCCTGCCATCAGATAGACAAAACGCACCGCATGGCCAATTGCCGTTTGTTGCTCCGCAAGCGGCTGATGCGCCTGGCTATAGGCTTTGTCTTTCACCATCCACGCCGGGCCATAGGTGTTCCAGTGTGACGTTTTGCCGCGCTTCTCGTATTCGATATCGTAAAAATGCGGCTGTGCCCCGCGCTCTTCGATGAAGTATTTCACCAGCGCCAGGTAGCGTGGCTCCTGCGTGACGTCGTACAACCGCATCAACGCCAGTTCAATCTCCGGGTGACCGGGGTAACCGTGCAACTGGTTAACGCCTGGGCCAAACACCGTGTCGATGTGATCGGCAAGCTTGCACACCACTTCCAGCAAACGGCGCTTCCCCGTGCCCTGGAAATACGCCACGCCGGCTTCAATCATATGTCCGGCGCAGTAAAGCTCGTGGCACTCAGCCAGATTCGTCCAGCGCGCTTCGGGGGCTTTTACCGTGAAATAGGTGTTGAGATAGCCATCTTCGCATTGCGCCGCCGCGACCAGCTCAATCACCTCATCAGCGGTTTTTTCCAGTTCTGCGTCGGGCTTCTGGCACAGTGACCACGCCACGGCTTCGAGCCATTTCGCCACGTCACTGTCCTGAAACACCATGCCGTAGAATTCGCCTTTCTCCAGACCCGCAGCAATGCGGAAGTTGGTGATGGCATGGCTCGGTTCGGCCTCCGTCACGCGATCGTTGAGCGCATCCCACTGATAGGGAATGACCACATCGCGCACCAGCTGCTGATACTGGCCAAGAAAGGGATCGTTAATTTTAAGCGTGTGCAGGTCGGCTTCCATTATGGACATCTCGTTCTCCTCAGGACTGTACGTGACGCTGGCGCAAATCGGTGGAAATGCGCGACATCATTGGATTGTTGAGTCTGCACCAGCGAATACTGACAGCCAGCAGCAGATGGAAAAGGGCAGGGAGCAATGTCTCCATGGCGGTGATGCCTTGCAGAGATGCAGGTGTCTGGTTACCGGCACCAGGCTGATAGGCCACGGCGATAAACACCAGGCTGATGATCCCGGCGCTGGAGGCCCATGCCAGCTTGATGAAAAACAGATTGAAGGCGAAGTTCATGCCAGATGAGCGTACGCCGGTTTTCCATTCGCCGTAGTCGTCGGCGAAGGCCATCAGTGAAAAGTGCAGCGGCAGCGTAAAGCCCAGGATGACACCGTTGCTCAGGATCACAACCAGCCACAACGTCTGGTAATTCGGCCCGCCGGGCAGGAACCACATTCCCGCTGCGAGCACGGCCAGCACCAGATTGGTGTAATAGTAGAGTTTGACCGTATCAAAACGGCGGGACAGTGGGTTAACGATCACAGCTCCAAGAATGGCCGCAAAGGTCACCATGGTGAAAAACAGTGAGGTGTAGGCGGTGCTACCCTGGAGCACGTAGGTGATGAAGTACATGTATCCGCCGCCGCGAATGTTGAACACATTGATCAGCAGGAAGGACATCACCAGCATCAGCAGCAACTGGTCGTTGTTACGCAGGCCCGCCAGATGCTCGCGCAGGGTGAATTTGCCCATCAGCGCCAGCGGTACACGTTCACGCACCCAGAAGAAGCAGCACAGGAACATCACCACAGCGATGGCACACAGCACGCCTACCCCAAGCTGATAGCCTTTTGCAGCATTACCCTGACCTAATGCAGATACCAACCACGGCAGGCCAACGGACACTAAAAATCCGGCAACGCCGCACAACACAAAGCGCCAGGACTGGCAGGAGATCACCTCGTTGTGGCGTGTGGTCATGGTGTTAATCAGCGCGCAGTACGGCACGTTGATGGCGGTATAGCCCACCGACAGGAGCAAGTATGTTCCGAACGCCCAGGCGATTTTCACCCCCATGCTGGCTTCCGGGACGGTGAAGGTCAGGACGCCGATGATCCCAATCGGGAATGCCACCCACAGCTGCCAGGGGCGAAAGCGTCCCCACCGGCTTTGCGTACGGTCTGCAATCACGCCCATCACCGGATCGGAGATGGCGTCAAACACGCGAAGTGCAATAAACAATGTGCCGACAAGGGCAGGCGTCAGGCCAAAGATATCGGTATAGAAAAAGGTGAGAAAGTTCATGATAAGACAGGTAATGACCGTGCCGCCCGCGTCACCCAGGCCGTAGCCTATTTTTTCGCGAACCGACAGGCGGTCATCCATTACCTGTTGTGCAACGTCAGATTCAGTAATCGGTGTGGAAGTCATGAGGTAACTCCTCGGTAATCGATTTTTATCGTATTTGTGCAAGGTACCCTATTCATTCTGCACTGAACGGAAAGGCCAACAAGGGAAGGGAAAAGTATAAAAAGATGACGATTCCGACCTGATGCCAAAAATGTGAGTTGGATCGGGCGAATAAGCTAATATTTATTAATAATCAATGGATAAACTCAATTATTACGATGATAAAAGCGGGAAAGTGAATACCGATGCTTGAATTATCCATAGCGCTTCCGATTAAAGTACAAAATGGCGGGTTATTTATTTCCCGGGGGGTGGGTCGCCATCCGGCGAGAAAACTGACGTCGTGGGAGATTATTTTTGTCGAAAAAGGGACATTAACGATCCTCGAGGAAAATACCCTTTTTGAGGTGAAGGCTGGAGAGAGCTTATTGCTTTGGCCGAATCGGCGACACGTTGGCGTGGAGGATTTCCCGGCAGATCTCAAATTCTACTGGCTGCACTTTGAAGTGGAAAACGTTGAAGTGCAAAACACTGCACAGAACGCCCCGCAGCTGGCAATAGAACAACATTGCAGCGTCAGGGATGCGCAATATGTCATTTCACTGTTCCGCCAGTTTCTGAGCGAGCAGGAAAAATTACAGCGCAGTATTGCGCTGGAACTCTTGTTGCTCCTGATTTTGCAGCAGGTTTCGCTCTCATCCGGATATGAAGACAAAATAGATGAGGCTGGTGCCTCGATGGCGTGGAAGGCGAAACAGCTTATTCGCACACAATTTCATTTACCCCTTTCCACTTCGCATCTTGCCAGGGAGTTGCACTGTAATGCCGACTATCTGGGGAGGGTGTTTCGACGCACTTTCCATTTAACCCTGACAGAGGCGATTCATCGCCAGCGTGTCAGGGCGGCAGAAAAACTGTTACTGAACGACTCCGCATCACTCACCGAAGTGGCTGCCCGCTGCGGGTTTAATGACGTGAGCTATTTCCGGCAGATATTCACTAAACACACGGGTTTAACACCCGCCGTCTGGAAACGGCGGTATTGTAAGGAACATATTAATTCCGGGTGATTACTGCCCGTAATAGGCATTAGCCCCGTGCTTGCGCAGATAGTGTTTGTCCAGTAGTTCTTGCTGCATTACCGGTAGCTGGGGGGCCAGCTGGCGCGAGAACAGACCCATATAAGCACACTCTTCCAGGACCACCGCGTTATGTACGGCATCGGCGGCATCTTTGCCCCAGGCAAACGGGCCGTGGGAATGCACCAGCACCGCCGGGATCTGCATTGGGCTAAGGTCACGTTCCTCGAAGGTTTTGATGATCACTTCGCCGGTCTGATACTCATATTCCCCTGCAATTTCTGCCGTGGTCATCAGCCGCGTGCAGGGGATCGCCCCGTAGAAGTAATCAGCATGAGTGGTTCCCCAGGCTGGTAGATCTTGCCCCGCCTGTGACCAGATGGTTGCGTGGCGGGAATGGGTATGCACGATGCCGCCAATCTCAGGATAACGGCGGTATAGTGCAAGATGCGTTGGCGTGTCGGACGAAGGTTTTTTGCTCCCTTCGACAACCGCACCGGTGGCGATATCCACCACCACCATATCTTGTGCGGTCATCACGTCATACTCCACGCCGGAAGGCTTGATCACCATCAGGCCGCGTTCACGATCGACCTCGCTAACGTTGCCCCAGGTAAACGTCACCAGCTGGTGGGCGGGAAGCGCAAGGTTTGCCGCCAGCACTTCGGCTTTGAGTTGTTCTAACATGCCATGCCTCCTTCCTGCATCCGGGCTTCAATCCAGCGACGTGCCTGGATAATTTCGAGTACGGGTTCTTTTGCTTTTTCAGTCCACATTTCAATGAGGAATGCCCCGCGATAGTTCAGCTGATTCAGCGTGTTAAACACGCCGACAAAATCAACGCAGCCTTCGCCAAATGGCACATCGCGGAACTGTCCCGGGCTTTGTTCAGTGACGGGCTGGGTATCTTTCAGGTGGATTGCCGCAATACGGTCAATGCCCAGCGTCAACTCGGCGGTCACATCGTTACCCCACGCGCTCAGGTTGCCGACATCCGGGTAAACGCTAAACCACGGTGAGGCGAGCATGTCGTCCCACTTTTTCCACTTGCTGATGGAGTTCATAAAGGCGGTGTCCATGATTTCCACCGCCAGCATCACCTGAGCAGCAGCGGCTTGTTCCACCGCCCAGGCCAGCCCTTCGGCGAAGCGTTGTTGCGTGCCCTCGTCATGCTCTTCGTAATAGACGTCGTAGCCTGCAAGCTGGATGGTGCGGATACCCAAATCACGTGCCAGCCTGATGGCTTTGGTCATGATCTCGCGAGCGCGTTCACGCACGGTTTCATCGCGGCTGCCAAACGGGAAGCGGCGGTGGGCGGACAAACACATCGACGGGATAGACACGCCCGTTTCCAGCATGGCTTCGACCAGAGACGCGCGCTGCGTGGTGCTCCACTCCAGGCGGGATAAGCGTTCATCGGTTTCATCGACCGACATTTCAACAAAATCGAACCCGCAGCTTTTGGCCAGAACCAGGCGCTCAGGCCAGGAGAGTGTTTTTGGCAGCGCTTTTTCATAAATACCTAACGGATGCTGACGCATGGTTACTCTCCCCAGATGTCGCGGATTTGCGAATGGAATGCCTGCGCCACCTGCGGTGGATTTTCTGCACCTGCCAGCGCTCGCCCGGCAATAAAGGCTTTAACGTTGATCTGCTTAAACAGCGGCAGGTCGGCAGGGGTGATCCCGCCGGTGACAGAAATCTGCAAACCGATATCGGACAGCGCTTTCATTCTGGCGAGGTCCGATTCACCCCACTGCTGACCGCTGGCCTGGGCATCACGTCCACGGTGGTAGATGGCTTGTCGTACGCCAGTGCGGTACCACGCGCGGGCATCGTCCAGTGTCCAGTTACCAAACAGCTCCATCTGGATTTCACCGCCGCAGCGCTGCGCGACGTCATGGCCTTTTTCAACGGTTGCCAGCGGTGCGGCGCAGATGATGGTCATCCAGTTGGCGCCTGCGCCAAATGCCTGTTCTGCCAGCGTTTCCCCGGCATCGGCCACTTTCCAGTCGGCCACGATGATTTTGTCCGGGCACTGCTCACGAAGCGCCCGCACGGCCTGTAAACCCTCGGTCAGGCACAGAATGGTGCCCGCTTCGACGATATCGACATGATCCGCCAGCAAAGCGACATCGCGCTGCGCGGCCTGAAGTGAGGTATGGTCGAGCGCCAGTTGAAGTAATGGACGGCTCATAGGTCGAACTCCTTAACACGGGCGTGATAGCCCTGTAGTGCGGTAATCAGTAACTGGTATCGGTGGTGTTTGCGCTGGTAGGCCGCATGGGCGCGCATGTCGGGCTCAATAATTCGGATGTCATGGCGCAGGGCACGCTGCGCCGCGTGAAAATCGGTATAGATGCCCGTACCGACGAGTGCGGCCAGCGCAGCGCCGGAACACCCCGTCTCTTCAACCTGCGGCAGCTCTATCGCCAGGCCGCTGACATCTGCCAGCATTTGCATCCACACATCTGAATGGGTTGGGCCGCCCGTGACGCGCAGTGATGTCACCTGCGTAAAGCGTTCGAGCATCCGGTTCAGGTGGGTCATGTGGCTGAAGACCACACCCTCATAAACCGCCTGCAACAGATGGGCCCGGGTGTGCAGCGCCTGCATTCCGTAAAAGCCGCTGGTCATCTCCAGCCCGGCGTTGCTGCCATAGAGAAAAGGCAGGAAGAACACATCGCTTTCCGCTTTCGGTAAGCTGGCGACGGCGTGGTTAATCTCCGTGAACGACACGTTACCCCACTGTGCGGTCAGCCATTCCAGGTTGCCGGATGAGGTAGGGCTGGCTTCGTGCACGATGTACTGCTGCGGGTGAACATAGCGGCCATACACATAGGGGAAGGGTTCGTTATCGCGAATACCGTTGGCGATCCCGCTGGTTACGGCCCAGGTTCCCATCACCGCGTTAAGCGTGTATTCGTCATGTAATCCGGCGCAGATCGCGGTGGAAACCACATCAAACAGCCCGCCAACGACGGGAGTACCCGCCGCCAGACCGGTAAGCGAGGCTGCCTGAGCGGTGATTTCCCCGCAAATTTCTGCTGATCCGACAATGTGCGGAAGTGCGCCATCAATTTCGCCAATCCCGAGCCAGCGCGTCAGCTGCGGGTCGTACTGGCCGGTGTTCATGTTGTAGAGGTTGGATTCTGAGATGTTGCTCTCTTCGCAGCCTTTTACCCCCGTCAGACACCAGCGCAGGTAGTCGTGCGCCATCATCACGCAGCCAATCTGCTGATAACGCTGCGGTTCGTTCTCTTTGACCCAGCGCAGGAGCGATGCCGGATGCCCTGTCCACAGTGTCTGGCGCGTGTGCGGGTAGAGTTTTTCGGGAATGCCGTCCTGCTGCCAGCGCTGCACTATCTCCAGCGCGCGACGGTCAGAAGAAAGCATGGCGTTGCCTAGCGGTTGATCTTGTTTATCAAGAAGAAACAGCCCTTTGCCCTGAGCCGAAATACCAACGCCTTTGATCTGCTCGCCGTCGACACGAGCGTTTTTGAGCAGCAGCGCGACGGTTGCATGGCAGTGCTGCCAGAGCTGGTGCATATCGCGCTCGGCATAGCCAGGGCGTGGGCTGAGGGTGGCAACCGAACGGCGTTCAATACAGACTTCTTTTCCCTGGCTGTTGTATAAACCGGCTTTCAGATAAGTACCGCCACAATCGATACCCAGCCAGAAGGGCTCTTTTTCACTCATCTTCATCTCACTTATGCGCCGGGTGGCGCTGCGCTTACCCGGCCTACGGTTCGGTTTCAGCCCTCCCCAACAGGAGAGGGCTGAGGTAAGGGCATCAGGCCGCACGTTTATGCGGATTCACCGTGGGATTCGTTTCCGATCCGGCATCGCATTTCGCCGGTAACAGCAGGGCCAGCAGCGATGCCAGCGCCAGAGAAACCGCCAGGCAGTAAACCCCTGCGTCTTTGCTGTACAGCGTGATAAGCACGCCCACCGCATAAGGGCCGCAGAAACCACCGAGGTTGCCCAGGGCGTTAATGACACCGCGCGCACCGCCTGCCATTTCGGCACTGAACAGACGCGCCGGAATGGTCCAGAACACGCCAGCAGCGGATTGCAGGAAGAAGCCGCAGCCCACCAGCGCGGCATAGGCCAGCCAGGTGTTCTCTTTTAGCGCCACTGAAAGGAACATGCAGAGCGCGAAGCCAATCAACGGCAGGGAGACAAACAGTTTGCGTTTACCGGTGCGGTCAGAGAGTGAAGAGAACAGGAACATGCCCGCAATCGCGCCGATGTAAGGCAGAATGGCTAGCATCCCCACCTGGCCGATGCTGGTGTGTGTCAGCTCTTTCAGGATGGTTGGCAGCCAGAGGGTGTAACCGTAAATCCCGGTCTGGTAGAAGAAGTTCAGGGCGATCAACTGCCACATGGTTTTGTCAGAGAGCACGGCACCCAGTGAGGCATTTTTCACCTCTTTACCGGCGATGGCTTGTTGTTCAGCCGCCAGGGTTTGCACCAGGTAGTTTTTTTCAGCCTCGGAAATCCAGCGTGCTTCCTGCGGGCGGTCGTAGACGGTGAGCGCCCACAGCACCAGAACCACAATCGACAGCAGGCCTTCAATGATGAACAGCCAGCGCCAGTCGAGTGCGGTGATGATCCAGCCTGACAGCGGCGCGGTGATAATCCCGGCGATGGGCACAAACATAATCACAATGGCGTTCGCGCGGCCACGTTCGGCATCCGGGAACCAGTTACTGATCATTGTGAGTACGACAGGCAGCATCCCGCCCTCAGCCACGCCGAGTAAGAAGCGTAGTGCCAGCAACTGATACTGGTTTGTGACGAGACCCGTCAGTACCGAGAGCACCGCCCAGGCGACCAGCGACCAGCCAATGAATTTCTTACCACTGCCGTGAACGGCAATTTTGCCGCCAGGCACCTGGAGGAACAGATAGCCCAGAAAGAAGATCCCACCCGCCAGGCCTGCCATGGTGGCAGAAATACCCAGTTCCTCGTCCATGCCGCCAGGCATCGCAAATGCGATATTCACACGGTCCATATAGGAAATAATGCAGGCGATAAGAATAGGAGGAATGATCCTTAGCCAGCGCTGGTGTGGAATATCCGCATGTAGAGCATTAGAAGAAGCGTTCATATTTAATGTCTCAGTTAATGTAACCGATATAGGGATGTTTTTTTTATTGTTATTGCGTTGCTTTATTCATAGCGCTAATACCGTCGCGCAAAATGGCGATGCGATGGTCGACGTTAGCATTAGCATCTATTTCCAGTAATTTAATACCGGAGAATTTCAATGTTGCGGTGCTCGCCGCAGTAAACAGTGTTTTGGCGTGTTCAGTCGTCATTAAACTTTCGGCGCAGAACGAAGAAAACGGCGCGTGGAGATCTTGCCAGTCACCGTATTCACCGGTTGCTGTTGTCCCGGAGAACATCAGTGCCCCAAGCTTGCCAGCTTTGAGCGCCGCCTGAACATGCTCAGCGGGTAGCGTGGTATTTCGTCCTTCAATGGCCGAACGCGCCCAGTTAATGCACACGCTGATATCAGTGTCTTTCACCACATCCAGCACCTGCTTCAGGGGTAAAAATCCCTTACGCGGCGCGCAGCCGTTCATGGCATCGCAGTGTTCCAGAACCAGATCGCATGACCAGTCCCATCTGGCGATTTCGCGGATGGAGCGGGCGAACGCATCAGTGGCCTGCTCGACAGAAGCATTGCCAGCCTGAGGCGCGGCCTGCATTTCCAGTGCGATCACTTTGCCCGGGAAACGCGTATTGACGGCATCAATCTTCTGGCGCAAATGGCGATAAAAATTGATGCTGGCTTTTCGCTGTTCTTCGTCTGCTGAGGCCAGGCCAAAGGCACCGTTTGTGCCACGCCTGCGCATGGTTTCCATTACCGCCGTGACCACGATTTGCCAGTCGCCAGGCGTATGCCGGAACAACCATTCATCGCCATAAGGATGCAGATCTTCAAGGCACGGTTGTTCCAGCCCGCGAATGTACGGTGTGTCGGAAAGTTCTCGCCAGAAGGTTTGTTCTTCTTGTTCCCCTTTCTGGTGAAACGAGGGTGCGCAGGGGTACGCACCAATAATAAAATCGGTGTTGGTCATTTCGCGTTCCTGTATTTATCAGAAAATTACTGTAATTCGCTGATTGCCACTTTCACTACAATTTTACGAATTGCAGCTTCCTTGTTTTTAATACAGGCAGGACGATGAACATCCTGCGGGAAAAATATGGCGTAATTGCCCGGGGTCATTTCAATAAACGATTCGTTTTCACTGCCGTGATAAAAAATAATATCCCGTTGTTCCAGTAACGATTCACTTATTTCGTTATTACCCGTATCAATAGCGATACCTATTTTTTCTTCGCCCCAGGCGAGAAACTGAATATCCAGGTAACGGCGATGGACTTCAGGACGGTTTTCGTGTTTCTCCTTCGTTTTCAGGTCGAGCACTTGGGCGAAGATATTCCGTCCGTCGATTTCCACAACGCCAGGTTCTAGCGCGCTGAAGTCCGTGTTGCGCAGAAAATCGAGTGCTTTTTCAATTGCTTGCGGCAGGCGGCACGGGTTTGGCTGCGAAATATGTCCGAATATCATGGCGTCACTCCTTACAGCGACTGGATCTTCGCCCATACGCTGTCGTCAACGGTAATACCGTTACGACGGTTCTCTTCCAGCAGGCGCGTGAATTCATGTCCCGGCAAGCGAACAGCAACGTTTTCGTCTGAGCGCTCGGCATTGGTGATGAAATCCATAATGCGCTGAAGTTTGGCATCGCGGGTTGGGCCGTCGATCAGTTTATCGACCTCAATGGCGATAAAGATCTGCGATACGCCGTACTCGTCGCTGTTGTCTTGGGTAACTTCCGCCACGGAGGAGCCGTTAGAGAGCAGAGTCGCAATCATATCCAGCACGATAGACAGGCCAGAACCTTTCCAGTAGCCCATTGGCAGAATACGGCGGTTTTTCTCAATCACGCCTGGTTCTTTGGTCAGGTTGCCTTCGTCGTCAAATCCACCGTCAACCGGCAGCGTGCGCCCGGCAAGGCGGTTCACTTCCAGTATCCCGTAAGAGAACATCGACATCGACATATCTACCATGGTGATGGGGCTGGACGGGATGGCGACGATCAGTGGGTTTGTCCCGATGCAGCACTCTTTCGAGCCCCACGCAGGCATCACGGCGATGGAGTTCGTCCAGCAAATGCCAATATAGCCTTTCTCCGCAGCCTGCCAGCCGTAGCTGCCGCCGCGCATCCAGTGGTTAGCGTTACGCAATGCCACCAGGCCAATCCCGTGGTCGGAGGCCAACTCGGTGGCGCGATCCATCATCTTTTTCGCCGTCAGATTGCCAATAGAACGCTGGGCATCCCACTGTTCGATCGCACCCAGCGTGGTCACGCGTTTTGGTAGCGCATCAGGAATGATGTCGCCTGCGTCAAGCTGCTGGATAAAACGTGGGAAGCGGTTCACGCCGTGTGAATAGACGCCTGATTCTGTGGTGCGGGCAAACATCTCCGCACAGGCATCTGCGGTATCGGCTTTGATGCCGCGATTGAGCAGAACGCGATTAAATGCCGCTTTCAACTCTTCGAATGTCACTTTCATCCCTGTTCTCCTGTTCTTTTTAGGGGCCGCTGTGAGTGCTTTTTTATCTCTAAATTTCACTATGCGAAATCTGATTTCAAATATAGCGATCAATTTTTGTCAGATCAACGACATTCATGATTTTCAAAATCGATTAAAATCAAGTGGTTGTGTTTTTTCTGTTGAGATCGTGAACTAAGCCACACTTTGCGCTACCATCAGGGCGCGATAAAAAGGAGCTATTTGATGAGCATGAAAGAGAGCGAAATGACGCAAGAAAAAGAGAGGCCAGCAGGTAGCCAGAGCTTGTTTCGCGGCTTGATGCTGATTGAGATCCTCAGTAACTACCCGAACGGGTGTCCGCTTGCGCATTTATCAGAACTTGCCGGGCTGAATAAGAGCACCGTGCACCGGCTGTTACAGGGGTTGCAGTCGTGCGGCTATGTCACGCCCGCCCCGGCCGCGGGCAGCTATCGCCTGACCACCAAATTTATTGCCGTTGGGCAAAAGGCGCTGTCATCGCTGAACATTATCCACGTGGCGGCCCCGCATCTTGAGACGCTGAACATTGCCACGGGTGAGACGGTGAACTTCTCCAGTCGGGAAGATGACCATGCCATTCTGATTTACAAACTGGAGCCGACGACCGGGATGCTGCGTACGCGCGCCTATATTGGTCAGCATATGCCGCTCTACTGTTCTGCAATGGGTAAGATTTACATGGCATTTGGTCACCAGGATTATGTGGCGAGCTACTGGGAAAGCCATCAGGAGCAGATCCAGCCCCTGACGCGTAACACCATTACTGAACTCAGCGCCATGTATGATGAGCTGGCGGACATTCGCGAACACAGCCTGGCGATGGATAAAGAAGAGAATGAACTGGGCGTGTCGTGTATCGCCGTGCCGGTCTTTGATATTCATGGCCGCGTGCCGTACGCCATCTCCATATCGCTTTCTACCTCGCGTATGAAGCAAGTGGGTGAGAAGAACCTGTTGAAACCCCTGCGTGAAACCGCAGAGGCAATTTCCCGCGAGCTGGGCTTTACCGTGCGCAGCTAAACGTCTGGCAAAAAGCCAGATCGGGTGGCAAATGCCACAAATCTGGCTCCTTTCCCCTGTTTGATCAAAGCGCTGGCGCGCACCTCTCTGGCACTCTGCGGTTTTAAGCGCGCAGGCGGAGTGAAGAGATGAACCGGTTTATTGTTGCTGATTCGGAAAAGTGCATTGGCTGTCGTACCTGCGAAGTGGCCTGCGTGGTTTCGCATCAGGACACGCAGGATTGCGCAGCCGTTACTGCCGTGGCGTTCTCTTCGCGTATCCGGGTGATAAAAGGCGGGGCATTTACTACTGCGGTGTCGTGTCACCAGTGCGAAGATGCGCCCTGCGCGAATGTTTGCCCAACCCAGGCAATTCGTTCTGAGGCGGGAGTCTGGCGGGTGGAACAGTCTCGCTGCATTGGTTGCAAGAGCTGTATGGTGGCTTGCCCGTTTGGGGCGATGCAGGTTGCCGTGGTCGCGGAGCACGCCCAGGCGCTGAAATGCGATTTGTGCGCACATCGCGCGGACGGGCCAGCCTGCGTTGCTGCTTGCCCGACACACGCGCTGAGCTGTGTTGATCCCGCCAGATTACGTACCGAACGTCTGCGTTATCTGGCGTAAGGCGTTACTGGCCGCCTTCGCGCCAGGCGATTTCAATCTCTTCTGCAAGGATTTTCACGCCAGCTTCAATTTTGTCCGGATCGGGAACGTAGTTCATACGCATACACTGGTGCGTGTGCGGCCATGGTTTATCCAGACCCGGGAAGAAGTAATCCCCTGGCACCATCAGGACGCCGCGTTTTTTCAGGCGCTGATAAAGCAGCTCCGTCGAAATCGGCAGATCCTTAAACCACAGCCACAGGAATATCGCCCCTTCCGGTTTATGGATCAGGCAGCGTTCTTCCGGTAAATAGCGGCGAAGGATCGCAATCGTCTCCTGAACGCGCTGGTAATAGAACGGTTTAATCACGTCGTTTGACAGGCGCAGCAGGTCGTTGCGTTTGATCATTTCGCACATCATCGCTGGGCCGATACCGCCAGGAGAAAGGCTGATAATGCCGTTCATGTTGGTGATGGCAGTGATGATTTTTTCGTTGGCAACGATGATGCCGCAGCGGCTACCCGGCAGGCCGAGCTTGGAAAGGCTCATGCACAGCACAATGTTCGGGTTCCACAGCGGGCGCGCTTCGCTGAAGATGATGCCAGGGAAAGGCACGCCGTAGGCATTATCAATCACCAGCGGGATGCCGTGCTGATTCGCCAGCGCATCCAGCTTCATCAGTTCGTCATCGGTGATGACGTTGCCTGTCGGGTTGGTTGGGCGCGACACGCAGATCATGCCCGTCTCTTCGCCAATATGCAGATGCTCAAAATCGACGTGATATTTGAACTGGCCTTCCGGCAGCAGCTCGATATTCGGACGCGCAGAAACAAACAGGTCTTCTTCCAGGCCGGAATCGGCGTAGCCAATGTATTCCGGGGCCAGCGGGAACAGCACTTTTTTGGTGGTGCCGTCGGCGCGGCGTCCTGCAAAGAGGTTAAACAAGTAGAAAAATGCACTCTGACTGCCGTTTGTCAGTGCAATATTCTGTGGCTCGATATCCCAACCCAGCTCTTCACGTAGCATATCGGCAAGGAGGGTGAGCAGCTCTGTTTTACCCTGAGGGCCATCGTAATTGCAAAGCGCATCAGTCGCTTTACCGTTTTCCAGCATGTTGGCCAGCAGCGTCTGGAAATACTCATTCATCTCCGGGATTTGAGCCGGGTTTCCGCCGCCGAGCATGATTGCGCCCGGTGTGCGCAGCCCGTCGTTGAGATCCTCCATCAGGCGGGTAATGCCTGAATGGCGGGTAAATTTGTCGCCGAAAAGTGAAAACGTCATAGCAGGTGTTCTGTCGAGCTTATTATGAAAGTGGGTAACCATAACGCTAGCATCGGGCGGGTGCAAATCGAGTGAAACGATAGGGTTTAGTGTTTTATGTGTCGGGTGTGAATTTTTGTAGTGAATGGTTCTGGTGAATACCCCTCACCCCGGCCCTCTCCCCAAAGGGGCGAGGGTGAAAGATCGCACCGTGCAATCCCCTCTCCATTTCGGGAGAGGGTTAAGGTGAGGGATTACTGGTTTCCCGCCCACACCACCATGGCTTTATCGCCATTATGCTCGCGTACAAAACCGTACCCTTGTTTTAGCGAAAGCGTGGTTTGCTTACCTTCGCCAATAGCAGGGTGGCGGGCGCGAAACTGCCCCAGGATCTGCCAGTGGGCAACGGTTAACGCCTCTTTGCCCGTGACATCCTGCCAGTTCATATCCGAACGCGTTCCCTGAAGTGGGTCAGATCCAGTCGGGCCAAATGGGCGTTCAGATTCATCCCCGTAGTAGATTTGCACGCTTCCTGGCGCCAGCAGGAGCAGCTCTGCGGCACGCTGTCCTCCTTCACGGAAGAGGCGGGTATCGTGCGAAGAGAGATAGCTCAGGACGTTGAATCCCTGGAGTTTTTCCGCCATTTGCTGCCAGGTTAAGTCGATATCGGCCAGGCAGTCCACCGCTTTCGCCGCCTGTTCCTGATAGTCGAAGTTGATCATTGCGTCGAAACCGTGGCGGTAATAGTCGCTCTGCATAACCCCGTGGCCCCAGGATTCGCCGGTCATCCAGAACGGGGCATCATCGAGCTTTTTGGTTGGGTTTTCTGCTTTCCATGCCTTTAACGCTGCGCTTGCCTGGTCTTTCAACTGCTGCCAGGCGGCAAGTTCGACATGTTTAGCCGTGTCGACACGGAAACCGTCGATGCCGTAATCACGTACCCACTGGCTGAGCCAGTGAGTCAAATAATCCCGTGGCGTGTAGCCGGCAATCTCTTTGGCGTGTGTATCTGGCTTGTGTTGATAAAAGTTTGGCAGGCCGGAAGGGACGGTCGATTCCGTTTTCAGGTCAGGTAAAAACGCCAGCGACATGGTTAAATCGTCATAACCTGGGCTGTCGTAATCACCGATATCGGTGCGTATCCATTTTTTGCCCCACCATTTTTCCCACGCGGCTTTATCACTGAAATTAATGTAGTCGTTAAAACTGTGCCAGCTCTGGCCCGCGCCCGGCTTCCAGTCAGTCCAGTGTTCGCCCAGGGTCTTTTTCAGCTCGTCGCCTTGCAGGTACAGTGCACCAAACTGGAATTCCTGCATATCGGCGAGCGTGGCGTAACCCGTGTGGTTCATTACGATATCGAACAGGATGCGGATACCGCGCTTGTGGGCTTCATCAATCAGATGGCGCAAGTCGTCTTCCGTGCCCATGTTGGCATCCAGTTTTGTCCAGTCCTGCGTGTAGTAGCCGTGATAAGCGTAGTGAGGGAAGTCGCCTTTTGTGCCGCCGCCCACCCAGCCGTGGATCTGTTCCAGCGGGGAGCTTATCCAGAGCGCGTTAACGCCCAACTGCTGTAAGTAATCGAGTTTACTCGCGAGGCCTTTGAGGTCACCGCCGTGGAACGTGCCAATTTCCTGCATGCCGTCTTTATGGCGACCGTAGCTGTTGTCATTCGTTGGATCGCCATTAACGTAGCGGTCGGTCAGTACAAAGTAGACGGCAGCATTTTGCCAGCTGAAGGGAGCGGGTTTGTCGGTTTCGGCACGCTCCAGCAGCAACAAACCGTTGCTGTTAGCCGCAGGCTGAAGTGTGATTTTTCCGTTTTGCACGGTCGCGGTTTGCTTGCTGTAGAAATCGCGCACCACTGAGCCTTCCGGGAAGGTACTGCTCACGTCCAGAGCCAGCGGTTTTCCGTCCCATTTTGGGCACTGACGGATAACGTTTGCCACCGCCTGTTCCGTCGCGCTCTGGATCGTCAGCATCAGGGTCGGCGTGCCAGAACGGGTATCGACACGCATCTGGTAGTCGCCATCACGGAACAGACGCCACTGCGGCGGGGTACCTTCGCAGGGTTTAAGCGACAACATCTCGTTGAGTTTTATGGCATCTGTTGGCTGCCAGCACGCGTTGTCAAAACTCACCGTCAAAGGACGGGTACCCTTCGCGAGCTTTGCATGGCTGGTAAATATCCCGGTACCTTCAGCGCTGAACGCGCCAAAACCCGGTGATGTCCAGTCGGCGTGTGCCAGTGCGGGTAACATCAGAAAAGCTAATGCAGTGCGTTTCATTCCATTTTCCTGTCGCGGCATTTTTGACCAGTGTGCCACCAGGTAAAGTCGAGAAACTCATCCCTTTGCGCTTTCTGAGAGGGTGATGCGAAAGGATGAGTGATCCCGCGCAAAATTAAGCAGTTATCTGCGATAACGCACACAATTTTTCAGGAATGATGTTTTAGTGAGCAACTTTTAGGTGACATAGTTTCGGAATTGGACTATTTCTTTAGGTGCTCTGGAAGTCTATTTTTGATATGATTTGAGATTCCGCTCTCAAATTTGTGAAAAAAATAAGGTGTTGGAATGTTTAAATCCGACCAGGAGACCTAATGATATCGACTCCCATTCGACGATTTGGGGCTACGATACTCATGTTACTCACCGTGTCATTTTCAGGTGAGGTGCTTGCGAAAACGCACACGGATACATCGAGTCACAAAGCCCACGTCATAAAGACGACGAGTAAAAGTAAGGTTAGCAGTAAACAAGAGTATTCTCGCAATAGTGCAAAGAGTAGTTCACTTCCTGATTTGCGAAAATACCCTTCCGGGACACCAAGGAAAAAAGCGTTTCTCCGGACGGTAATGCCT